>Ga0180218_1000315_pt1 | contig 57206 bp, 56 predicted proteins | sample eDN3rd37CKraftBY_FD_151334 | JGI IMG/M metagenome (GOLD analysis project Ga0180218, IMG submission 151334) | Enriched backyard soil microbial communities from Emeryville, California, USA - eDNA 3rd pass 37_C Kraft BY (version 2) (version 2) | ecosystem: Environmental > Terrestrial > Soil >... | reverse complement strand
GGAAAGCACGGCGTCCTCAGGATTTGGCATCGGGATCTTCCGTCTCGTTACCGGGATTTGCGACGACGCGAAGAGGCGTCGTGACGTGACCCGTCATGGAAAAGCCGCGCAGGTGGGCTGCGGGGGCCTGAGCGCACGGAGACTTGTTAATTTCCAAGCCTTAGGCCGGCATTAAGGCGACAATTTCTATCTCACGCCACGAGCGGCCTCCAAAACTCATAATCGGGTATGACCGTAATGGGGCCGACGAACGAACCCGCTGCGCGGGAGGGCGCCTAGACCGGATCGACATTCATCGCATCCATATCATTGCGGCGATGATATGGATGACGCCTTTGAAGTGAACGGTTCTGCGTTCGTATCGGGTAGCGAAGCGTGGGAAGTGCTTCATTCGACCGAAGCAGCGTTCGATACGGTTGCGGTGTTCATAGGCGAGCAGGTCGTGTGGGATGCTGATCTTGCGCAATCGGTTTGACGGAATGACAGCCTCGGCGCCCATGTCGGCAATGATCTGCCGCAAGACATTGCTGTCATAGGCCTTGTCGGCGAGAACCGCCTTGCCAGTCTGCCCTTCCAGGAGAGCCGGTGCCTGCGTGATGTCGCCAACCTGACCTGCCGTCACGATGAGCCGCAGTGGCCGGCCCAGCGTATCGGCCAGCATATAGATCTAGGTCGTCAGTCCACCTCGGGAACGCCCCAGCGCCTGATCCTTAGCTCCCCTTTTCCGGAAGCCGCCTGCTGATGGGCACGAACGATCGTGCTGTCGATCATCAGGTATCGGTTGTCACGGTCGGCGGTCAGTGTCTCGAAGAGACGCTCCCAGATGCCGGTATGGCACCAGCGGCTAAAGCGCTTATGCACCGTCTTCCACTTGCCATAGCGCTCCGGCAGATCGCGCCGATGCGCGCCGGAGCGCAGACCCCACAGACAGCCGTTGATAAACACCCGGTTGTCCGAGCCGGTCCGACCGGGGTCACCGGCCTTGCCGGGCAATAATGGTGCTATCTTCGCCCATTGCCCGTCGCTCAATTCATAACGCTTTGCTGCCATCCAGGCTCTCCGTGTGCAACACGCTAGCCTATGAATCAGCCATTAAATGATTGGGCAATCCTGAATGTCGATCCGGCCTAGCGACGCATGAATGAGCCCGGCCGATCTTAAAGCAGGCCTTTTCGGGGTAGAGGGCCACGTTCGCCTCAGGCGATTTTTAGGGAAACTAAAAAACCATTTGACAAACTCCGGTTCCCACTGCAATTTTGAAGGAATACTAAAAAACTTGGGTGAACAGAGTGGCGAATGTCCAAGAGCCTGAGGCGGGGGCTGGCCCCGCCGTGGGCGAGCGGCTGCGCAAGCGGCGCCGGGAGCTGAAGATGACCTTGCAGGACGTTGCGGATACCGCCGGGTTTTCGGTCGGCTTCATCTCGCAGATCGAGCGCGGCATCACCGTGCCCTCGCTGACATCGCTGGTCGCCGTCTGCCGCGCGCTGAAGACGGATGTCGGCTCCTTCTTCCAGTCGCCGCGCGTCGACGCACCGATCACCCGGCATGAGGGACGCCCGGTCTATGCGGTGGGCGGCACGCCGGGCAGCGCCGTCAGCTACGAGCGCCTTTCCGCCTCCTTCCCCGGCAACATCCTGCGCTCGACCCTCATCCACGAGCCGCCGGGCTTCCGCAGCGAGCCCATGTCGCATGAAGGCGAGGAGATCTACTTCATCGTGGAGGGATCGCTGACGCTCGAGATCGCGGGCGAATGCACCATTCTGGAAAAGGGCGACTCCGCCCATTTCCCCTCGACGCTGACGCACGTCACCTGGAACCACACGACCGAACCGACGACGATCTTCCATACCTGCACGATGGACGTCTTCGGCGACGGCGAACCATCCGCCCAGGCGCAATCCAGCCTGGTCGTCAAGCGCTCCGCGGCCCGCCGCAGCGCGCCCAAATCGCTCAAGACAACCAAATCCTCGGGTTAACAAGGGAACAGCAATGACATCCGTATCGAAGACAATCGCGGCAGCCCTGCTCGCCGCAACGGCCTTCTGCGCCCATGCGAATGCCGAAACGGTCCTCCGCCTCGATGAATCGCCCGTCGGCGAGCTCGACCCGGCCAAGGCATCGGATTATGCCGACAGCATCCTGATGTACAACGTCTACGACACGCTGGTCATCCCCAAGCAGGGCCAGCCGGGCTTCGACCCATTCCTGGCGACCTCCTTCGAGACGGCGGACGGCAAGACCTATACGTTCAAGCTGCGGACCGACGTGAAGTTCCAGAGCGGCAACCCGCTGACGGCCGACGACGTCGTCTTCTCCTTCGACCGCATGAAGGCGCTCGGCCAGGGCCTTTCCTACCTGTTCGAGAATGTCGAGAAGGCCGAGGCCGTCGATCCTTCGACCGTGACCTTCACGCTCAAGGACGTCTACGCCCCCTTCATCTCCGCCCTCACCCGCCTGCCGATCGTCGACAAGGCGCTGGTCCTGCAGAACCTCGGCGAAGGCGACGGCGAGATGAAGGACTGGGGACAGGCCTATCTCTCCGCCCATGCCGCCGGCTCCGGCGCCTACAGGCTCGTCTCGCACAATCCGCAGGAAGAGACGGTCATGGCGAAGAACCCGGACTTCTTCCTGACGGTGCCGGACGCCGCGCCCGACACGGTGCGCCTGCGCTACGGCCTGGAAGCGGCCACCGTGCGCACGCTCATCGCCCAGGGCGAGCACGAGATCTCCTCGCAATGGCTGCCGCCGGAGGTGCTGAAGTCGCTGGCCGCCGACGGCGCGCAGCTTCTCACCGAGAAGGGCACGACCGAGTTCTACATCAAGCTGAACACGGCCAAGCCGCCCTTCGACGACGTGGAATGCCGCCTCGCCGTCTCCTATGCCTTCGACTACGATTCCGGCATACGCATGGTCGCCGTGACCGACGAGGTCTCGCAGGGCAGCCCCGCGACCGGCGCGCTGCCGGTCGGCATGCTCGGCGCACTCTCCGGCGAGCCGATGAAGCGCGACGTCGAGAAGGCGAAGGAGCATCTCGCCAAATGCAGGTACACGCCGGAGGAGATGAAGATCGACCTCACCTGGATCGGCGAAGTGCCGCTGGAAGAGCGCTTCGCCCTGCTGATGCAGGCGAACTTCGCCGAGATCGGCCTCAAGGCCGAGGTGAGGAAGCTGCCCTGGGCGCTCTTCACCGAGCAGGTCGCCAAGCCCGAGAACACGCCGAGCATCAGCCAGATCTTCGTCAACACCATGTCCGGCGACCCGGATTCGCTGCTCTACACCATGTATCATTCGAGCGCGGCCGGCACCTGGATGTCGCCCGAGCACCTGAAGGATGCCGAGGTGGACGCACTTCTGGAAAAGGGCCGCACGACGCTCGATGAGGCAGAACGCGCCAAGGTCTACGAAGAGCTCAACAAGCGGCTCGTCGCCATCGCGCCGTCGATCTTCGCGCAGGACCAGACGGCGGTCTTCGCGGCCTCCGACAAGGTTTCCGTCCCGGCGCTCAGCGATCCGTCCAAGGCCTTCGCGCTTGCCGGGTTCGGCTTCACCTTCCGCCTGATGGAAATGAAACAATAACCGACGACGAAGACCGGGCCGCGCGGTAGCGGCCCGGAACCGTCCACAGGGTTACAGCCATGTCACCGTTTCTCCGCCTCCTCGCGAAGCGGCTGGGTACTTCTTTGATCGTGCTGATCGGGGTATCGCTGCTGATCTTCGCCATCGCCCGGGTCATTCCCGGTGACCCGGCGCGCATCGCGCTCGGGCCGAATGCGACGCCGGAAGCCGTCGCCGCGCTCCGCGACAAGCTGCATCTCGATGCCTCCTTCTTCGCGCAATACGGCTATTTCCTCGCCGATCTCGCCCGCGGCGACCTCGGCATCTCGCTCTACACCAACCGCCCGGTCATGGCCGACATCGCGCAGTTCCTGCCCGCGACGCTGGAGCTGGTCGTCGTCTCCGGCCTGATGATGATCGCCATCGGCCTGCCGCTCGGCATCCTCTCGGCCCGCTACCGCGGCAGCTGGGTGGACCACACGATCCGGCTGGTGACGATGCTCGGTGTCTCGGCGCCCGCCTTCGTCTGGGCCGTGGTGCTGATGCTGGTCTTCGCCTATTTCATCATGCTCTTCCCCATCGCCGGCCGCCTCTCGGATAGCATCACGGTGCAGAACGTCACCGGCTTCATGCTGGTCGACACGCTGCTCGCCGGCAACCTCAAGGCCTTCGCCGATGCCGTCTGGCACCTCATCCTGCCGGCCTTCGCGCTCGCGCTTTCCGGCATCGGCCAGGCCGCCCGGCTCGTTCGCTCCAACATGGTGGAGACCTACGAGCGACCCTACATCGAGATGGCGGAGGCCTACGGCTTCCCGGAAAAGCGCATCGCCCGGCGCTATGCCTTCCGGCCCTCGCTGATCCCGTCCCTCACCATCATCGGCCTCGATTTCGCCGCCATGCTCGGCAGCGCCTTCCTCGTGGAAGCCGTCTATGCCTGGCCGGGCCTGTCGCGCTACGGCGTCGCCGTCATCCTGCGCAAGGACCTCAACGCCATCGTCGGGACGGTGCTGATCATCTCGGCCATGTTCCTCATCGTCAACATCATCGTGGATTTGCTGGTCTCGGTCATCAATCCGCGCATCCGGCTTTCGCAGAGGGCATCATGAAGAAGACCCTCGTCATCCTCACCGGCAATCCGCTGTCGCTGATCGGCCTTATCCTCGTCGGCATCGTCGTGTTCTCGGCCGTCTTCGCCGATGTCATCACGCCCTTCCCCGAGCATGTCGGCGCCGTGGTGGACTTCGCCAACTTCAACCAGCCGCCGCACTGGCCGAACATCTTCGGCACGGACCTCGTCGGCCGCGATCTCTTCACCCGCGTCGTCTATGCCTACCGCATCTCGCTGGTCCTCGGCATCGTCGTGCTCGTCATCGCCGTTCCAGTCGGCGTTGCCATCGGCCTTGCCTCCGGCTATCTCGGCGGCTGGACGGAATATCTGCTGATGCGGCTCACCGACGTCTTCCTGTCGATCCCGCCGCTGGTGCTCGCCATGTCCATCATGGGCCTGCTGGAACCAACCCTCACCAACGGCATGATCGCGGTGACGGTCATGTGGTGGCCCTGGTACACCCGCCTCGTCTACAACATCGTCCGCTCCGAGAAGGAAGAGGGCTATGTGCTGGCGGCGGAGGTCATCGGCGCCTCGAAGCTGCACATCATGTTCCGCGAGATCCTGCCGAACTGCGTGCCCTCGATCGTCACCAAGATGACGCTCGACTTCGGCTTCGTCATCCTGATCGCCTCCTCGCTCTCCTTCCTCGGCCTCGGCGTGCAGCCGCCGACCCCGGACCTCGGCTCCATGGTGGCGGAAGGCGCGAAGTACCTGCCGGACAGCTGGTGGCTGACCGTGTTCCCCGGCCTTGCCATCCTGATCGCCGTCTTCGGCTTCAACCTGATCGGCGATGCGCTGCGCGAAATCCTCGGAGTGGATCAATGACGGCACCCACGCTCAGGATCGAGGACCTCCGCCTCGGCTTCAAGACATGGTCCGGCACGATCGACGTACTGCACGGCATCTCGCTGCATATCGGCAAAGGCGAGCGCGTCGCGCTGGTCGGCGAATCCGGCTCCGGCAAGTCGGTGACGGCGCGCATCGTGCTCGGCATGCTCCAGCAGCTGAAGACGGCCCGCATCTCCGGCACGGTGGAATTCGAGGGCATCAACCTCGAAACGCTGAAGCCCGCCTCGCGCCATGCGCTGCGCGGCACCGCCATGTCGATGATCTTCCAGGACCCGACCTCCTCGCTGAACCCGGTCTATACGATCTTCACGCTGTTCCGCGAGGTGCTGCAGCGCGCAGAACCCGGCATCGACGAGGAAACGGCACGCCGCAAGGCCATCGCCGCGCTCGCCGACGTCGCCATCAACGAGCCGGAGCGCGTGCTGGAATCCTATGCCTTCCAGCTTTCGGGCGGCATGAATCAGCGCGTAATGATCGCCATGGCCCTCGCCAACAACCCGGCACTGCTTCTCGCCGACGAACCCGGCACGGCGCTCGACGTGACGGTGCAGGCGCAGACGCTCAGGCTGATGTCCGAGCTTGTCGAGAAGCACCGGACCTCGGTGCTCTTCATCTCGCACAATCTCGGCGTGGTGCGCGAATTCGCCGACCGGGTCTATGTCATCTACAAGGGCAACATCGTCGAGCAGGGCCCGACCGCCGCGCTCTTCGACGACCCGCGCCATCCCTATACGCGCGCCCTGCTGTCCGCCGTGCCACGCATCACCGGCGGCGGCATTCCCGACCTCGACGACGACCCGGCCGCGTTCCTCGCGCCGCTCGTCGCGCATGAGGGCTTCAGCGAGAAGGAAATCCTCAAATGAGCACGCTTCTTTCCGTTTCCGACGTCTCCAAGCATTTCGAGGTCAACGGCCGCACGGTGAAGGCGCTGGACGGCGTCTCCTTCGATGTCGAGAAGGGCGAATGCCTTGCCATCGTCGGCGAATCCGGCTCCGGCAAGTCGACCATCGCCAATATCATCCTCGGCATCTACGGCGCTTCGGCCGGCAGCCTCACCTTCAAGGGCGAGGCGCTGCCGGCAAGGCGCACGCAGGAGCACCGCCGGGCGATCCAGCTCGTGCAGCAGAACCCGCTCTCCTCGCTCAACCCGCGCCGCTCGATCGGCGCGTCGCTGCGCGTCGCGCTCGACGTGCACGATATCGGCGACAAGGCGGGCCGCGTGGCGCGCACCGGCGAGCTGCTGGAGGAAGTCGGCCTTCCCGCCGAATTCCGCAGCCGTTCGCCCTCCGCCCTGTCCGGCGGCCAGCGCCAGCGCGTCGCCATCGCCCGGGCGCTTGCCTGTCAGTCGGAACTCGTCGTGCTGGACGAGCCGACCTCCGCGCTCGACGTGCTGGTGCAGGCGCGCGTGCTGAAGCTCCTGAAGGCGCTGAAGGAAAGCCGCGAGCTGACCTACGTCTTCATCACTCACGACCTTTCGGTCGTGCGCAACATCGCGGACCGCGTCGCCGTCTTCGAGAAGGGCCGGCTCGTTGAGCTTGCCGCGACCGATGCGATCTTCACCCGACCCGAAAATCCCTACACGCGCCGGCTCATCGGCGCCGTTCCCGTCGTCAGCTCAGAGGAAGCGGCGCTCCGGGAGCACATCATGGAGCAAGAGAATGGAAATGCCTGACTACACCGCCTTCGTCGAAGCCGTGGCCGCCGGCGGCGGCCAGCCGGACAAGGCCTATGCGGCGCTGGAGCAGCTGGTGAAGGACGTCGTCGGCGTCAAGCTCTTCACCATCATGACGTCGGATACGACCGACAAGCTTTCCGAGCGCATCTATTCCAGCATGCCGGATGTCTATCCGGTCTCGGGCACCAAGCCCTACAACGAGACCGAATGGTCGGAGATCACGCTGAACCGCAAGGAGACCTTCGTCGCCAACACGATCGAGGATATCGCCAAGGTCTTCGACGACCACGCGCTGATCCTCTCGCTCGGCTGCCAGTCCGTCATCAACGTGCCGATCATCGTCGACGGCGAGGTCATCGGCACGCTGAACTGCCTGCATGACCGGGACTACTACACCGAGGACCGCATCCGCGCCGCCGACGCGCTGAAACTGCCCGGCGCCGTCTGCATGCTGCTGCACGGCCAGCAGAAGAGGGAGGAAAACCGATGAGCCAGAAGACCATTCGTGTCGCGACAGACGTCGGCGGCACGTTCACCGATCTCGTCTGCTTCGAGACGGACCATGCGACGGGCGAGTCCCGCATCACCACGGCCAAGTCCGACACGACCCCGCCGAATTTCGAACAGGGCGTGCTGAACGTGCTCGACAAGGGCGGCGTCGATCCGAAGACCGTCGATTTCCTCGCCCATGGCACGACCGTCGTCATCAACGCACTGACCGAGCGCAAGGGCGTCAAGGTCGGCCTCATCACGACCGAAGGTTTTCGCGACTCGCTGGAGATCGCCCGCGGCAACCGCCCCGATTTCTTCAACCTGCATTATGAGAAGCCGGAGCCCTTCGTTCCGCGCTACCTGCGCCGCGAGCTGCCCGGCCGCTTCGACTATCACGGCACGGAGATGAAGCCGCTCGACCTTTCCGGCCTGCCCGCCATCCTCGATGACTTCCGCGCCGACGGCGTCGAGGCCATCGCCGTCTGCTTCCTGCATTCCTACGCCAATCCCGGCCATGAGCAGGCGACCATTGCCGAGATCGGGCGCCTGTGGCCGGAGATCGCCACCGTCGCCTCGCACCAGATCACCCGTGAATGGCGCGAATACGAGCGCACCAACACCACCGTCATGTCCGCCTATGTGCAGCCGACGGCCGAGCGCTACCTTTCCCGCCTCAACGACGGCCTTGCGAACAAGGGCTTTGACGGCAACCTCTTCGTCATGCAGTCGAACTGCGGCGTGGATTCGCTGGAATCGGTCAAGAAGATCCCGATCACCATGGTCGAATCCGGCCCGGCCTCCGGCTTCTGGGGCGCAGCCGAGCTCGGCAAGCTGATCGGCGAGCCGAACGTGCTGGCGCTCGACATCGGCGGCACGACGGCGAAGTGCTCGCTGATCGAGAACGGCCAGGTCCGCATCATGACGGACTACTGGATCGAGCGCGACCGCACCTCCGCCGGCTACCCGATCATGGTGCCGGTGGTCGACCTCGTCGAGATCGGCAATGGCGGCGGCTCCATCGCCTGGGTCGACGATTTCGGCAAGCTGCATGTCGGCCCGAAATCGGCCGGCGCCATGCCCGGCCCCGCCGCCTATGGCCGCGGCGGCACCAATGCCACCACCACCGACGCCAATCTCTGGCTCGGCCGCATCAACCGCGACTATTTCTGCGGCGGCTCGGTCGTCGCGGACATGGCGGCGACGGAAAAGGCGCTGTCGGATGTCGGCGGCAAGCTCGGCGTCTCGGCCGATGACGTGGCGCGCGGCATCGTGCGCATCGCCAACAACAACATGGTCAATGCGCTGAAGCTCGTCTCGCTCAACCGCGGCTTCGACCCGCGCGACTTCACGCTGGTCGCCTTCGGCGGCGGCGGCGCGATGCACGCGGTGGCGCTCGGCACGGAGCTGGGCGTGAAGAAGGTCGTCATCCCGGCCGGCGCCTCGGTGTTCTCCGCCTGGGGCATGATGATGTCGGACCTGCGCCGCGACTATTTCGTCACCAGGCTCGCGGACCTGAAGGCCGGCTCCGCCATCGCCATCGAGGCGCTCTTCGCCGAAACGGAGGCGCTGGCCCATAGGCAATTCGCCGAGGAAGGCGTCGACAGGGCCAAGGTCAAGTTCCTGCGCTACGGCAAGTTCCGTTACCAGAACCAGGAGCATACGACCGAAGTCCTCATCGAGGGCGCGATCAGCGATGAAAGCCTCGCCGCCATCGAGGCCGCCTTCCACGAGACCTACGAGCGGGAATACACCTACCGCCTCGACGCCCCCGTCGAGCTGGTCGGCATCCACCTCGTCGCCTCGGCCGAGGTCGGCAAGCTGAAGATGCAGGAAAAGCCGCTCTCCGCGACGCCCACCTCCGCCGCGCGGAAGGGCGAGCGCAAGGTGGACTATGCGCTGGAAGGCATCCACCCCGCCGCGATCTACGACGGCGAGAAGCTGGAGCCCGGCATGGCCTTCACCGGCCCCGCGATCATCGAGGATCCGGGCACGACGATCGTCATCCACCCCGGCAACCGCGTCGAGGTCGACGGCTTCGGCAATATCCACATCCACCTGAAAGCCTGAGGAGTGCGGGACATGACGACAGCTTCCCACGACCCGATCACGCTGGAGATCATCCAGAACTCGCTGCAGGCGACCGCCGACGAGATGTTCGCGGCCATGCGCAAGACGGCGATGAGCTCCATCATCTACGAAGTGCTCGACATGGGCACGGGCATCACCGACGCGGAGGGACGCCTCGCCTCCTCCGGCGCGGGCATTCCCGGCTTCATCGGCGTGCTCGACAAGTCGGTCAAGGTGCTGCTGAAGAAGTTCTCGAAGCCCGGCGACATCCAGCCCGGCGACGTCTTCATCACCAACGACCCCTATTACGGCGGCGTCACGCATCTGAACGACCTCGTCGTCTGCATGCCCGTCTTTTCCGGCGACCGGCTGATCGCCTGGACCGCCAATATCGCCCACAATTCGGACGTCGGCGGCAAGTCGCCGGGTTCGCTCTCGGCCGATGCGACGGAAATCTTCCAGGAAGGCCTGCGTCTTCCGGCCATCAAGATGATCTCGAAGGGCGAGGCCATCCCCGGCATCTTCGACATCATCACCGTCAATTCGCGCATGCCGGACTTCCTCGAAGGCGACCTCTGGGCCGCCATCGCCTCGGTCCGCATCGGGGCGAAGCGCCTTGCCGAGCTTGCGGAGAAATACACCGTCGCCACCTTCGAGACGGCCATGGCGAGCTTCATGGACCACGGCGAAAAGATCGCGCTCGCCGAACTCGCAAAACTCCCGCACGGCACCTTCGAGCTGACCGAAGAGCAGGACGACGGGCGCATGTTCAACGTCAAGGTGACGATCTCCGACACGGAATTCGTCATCGACCTGCGCGACAACCCGGACCAGGACACCGGTCCCTCCAATGCCGGCCATGACGACACCCTCGTCAGCATGCAGGTCATCTTCAAGGCGCTGACCGACCCGACCTCGCCGGCCAACGAAGGCTCCTTCCGCCCGCTGAAGGTACTGACGCGCGAAGGTTCGTGCTTCCATGCGAAGGAGCCGGCGGCCGTCGGCTTCTATTACGAGATCGGCATCCGCGGCTACGACCTCGTCTGGCGCTGCCTTGCCCCGCACATGCCGGAAAAGCTGCCCGCCGGGCACTTCTCCTCCATCGCCGGCACCTTCATCGGCGGCATCCACCCGGATACGGGCCGGCAATACACGATCATCGAGCCGCAGATCGGCGGCTGGGGCGCCTCGAACGGCCGCGACGGCAATTCGGCGATCTTCTCCGGCGTGCACGGCGAGACCTACAATTGCCCGGCGGAAATCTCCGAGGCGCGCAACGGCCTCTTCGTCGACCGCATGGAGTTGAACACCGATCCGGGCGGCGAGGGAAAATGGACCGGCGGCTACGGCATCCGGCTCGACTACCGCATCCGCCGCGACGATTCCTTCCTGACCCTCGGCTACACCCGCTCGCGCATCCTCCCGTGGTCGCTCGACGGCGGCAACGAGGGCTCGGCCAACTATGCACTCGTGCTGCGCAAGAACGGCACGTCGGAACGCTACGCCTTCGCCTCGGGCATCCGCGTCGACAAGGACGACGTGATCCGCGTCATCACGGGCGCCGGCGGCGGCGTGGGCAACCCAAGGGAGCGCGATCCGGCGCTGGTGCGCGAGGACGTCAGGAACGGCTACATCACCGCCGAGCGCGCCCGCGAGGTCTACGGCGTCAGCCTCTGATCTCATGGTCCCCGGCCGACAGGCCGAGGACTGCAACCGCTATCGAGGAGGAACGCATGAGTGCCCAGCCGCTCAGGATCATGTATCTCAACCCCGTCGGCGAAAACGGGACCGTCGATGCGATCTTTGCCGCCATGGCGAGGAACCACAAGCTGCCCGGTACCGAAGTGCATGTGACGGCCCTGCCGAAAGCCCGCTACGGCTTTTCCCATATCGAGTTCCGCACCTATGAGGCGCTGGTGACGCGCGGCATCATGCGTGCCGTGCGCACGGCCGCGCAGGAGGGCTTCGATGCGCTCGCCATCGGCTGCTTCTACGACACGGCCCTGCACGATGCGCGCGAGATTTCCGGCGAGATGATCGTCACCGCGCCCTGCATCGCCTCCTGCGAGATCGCCGCCAGCCTTGCCAACCGCTTCGGCATCATCGTCGGCCGGCGCAAATGGGTGCACCAGATGCAGGCGACCGTGCACGGCTACGGCCATGCCGAACGCCTTGCCGGCTTCTACGATGTCGGCCTCGGCGTCGACGATTTCCAGAAGGACCATGCCGAGACCAACCGCCGGCTGCTCGCCGCCGGCCGCAGGGCCGTGGAGGACGGCGGGGCGGAAGCCCTGATCCTCGGCTGCACGATGGAGATCGGCTTCTACAGGGAGATCGAAAGGGAACTCGGCGTTCCCGTCATCGATCCCTCCATTGCGGCCTTGAAGCGGGCGGAGTATGCCGCACTTCTCAAGCGGCAGTGCGGCTGGGTGCCGAGCCGCAAGGGCTCCTGCGAGGCGCCCTCCGAAACCGAGCTTGCCGCCTTTAATGCCTTTCCGGATGACGGGCCGGTCTTCGGCAGCCGCATCGTCATTCCCGCCACATGAACGAGGACAAGACCATGAACGAACAGACCGCCGCCCGCCTGAAGGCCCTGCGCCAGCGCATGGCCGAGACCGGCACCGGACTCGTCGCCATCGCGCCGGGCTCCCACATGGACTGGGTGCTGGGCTTCCATCCCCATCCCGACGAACGCCCCTGCCTGCTGCTCGTCGGCCCGCAGAAGGAAGCGTTCCTGATGCCGGCGCTGAATGCCGAGGGCAGCCGCGAATTCAGCGACATCGCCTTCCACAACTGGGCGGATGACGAGGGCCCGGACGCGGCCCTTCGCGCGGCGCTCGCGGCGATCGGCGCGGAAGCCCCCGGCCTTGTCGCGCTCGACGAGACGATGCGCGCCGATTTCGCCCTCCTGCTCATCGATGCGCTGCCGACCGATACCCGCCGCACCTTCACGCCCGAAACGCTCGGCGGGCTTCGCATGCGCAAGGATGAAAGCGAATACGCGAAGCTGAAGATGAATGCGGGCATTGCCGACCGCGCCATGCAGGCGGCCTTCGCCGCCATCAGGCCGGGCATGACCGAGAAGGCGCTCGCCGCCGAAATCCGCGCGCACTTCTCCTCGGAAGGCGCCTCGCCGCAGTTCTGGATCGTCGGCGCGGGCGGCAACGGCGCCTTCCCGCACCATTCGGCCAGCGACCGGGTCATTCAGGAAGGCGACGCCGTGGTGATCGACATCGGCGGGCGCAAGCAGGGCTTTCCCTCCGACATCACCCGCATGGCCGTTGTCGGCACGCCGCCGGAAGGCTATGGCGAGGTCCACGCCATCGTGGAAGATGCCGTGCAGGCGGCGCTGAAGGCCGCCCGCCCCGGTGTTCCCGCCCGCGAGGTGGATGCGGCGGCCCGCAAGGTCATCGCGGATGCCGGCTATGGCGACTACTTCGTGCACCGCACCGGCCACGGCATGGGCATCGACGGCCACGAGCCGCCCTATATCACCGCGACCTCCCAGACCGTGCTGGAAGAAGGCATGGTCTTCTCCATCGAGCCCGGCATCTACCTGCCCGGCCGCTTCGGCATCCGCCTGGAGGATATCGTCATCCTGCGCGCGGACGGCCCGGAAATCCTCTCCGCCCTGCCGCGCACGGTTCATATTGGTCCGGCCTAGCAAACGGCATAAGCCTTTGCTCAAGAGGATCGCGAGCGAGAAATACGAACGAGATGGCGTGACCGGCACCACGAACCCGATGACGTCTTTCTGGCTGACCGGGTCGAGGCGGGACGTGGCTTCGTCGGCCAAGAGGAAGACTGAATTGAGCAGCAAAGCGCGCCCTTGACGTCCTTGGATTTGATTTTTCGCTCTAATGATGAGGACTTAAGAGCGGCGCCTTTACTCCATTGCAGCCGGAACAAGTCCCAGGATCACGGGCGCGATCAGGGAGACGCCGGAAAGCAGCAGCAGCACGAAGGCTGCGAAGCGGAGCGTGCGCGCCGAAAGCGCCGGGGGCCAGCGGCGTGCCAGATAGGTCGAAACCAGGACTGCCGGCAGACCGGCAAGCGCCCAGGAAAGCGCGTGATGCCGCCAGTCACCGTTTGCCGCGACGAGGCCGAGACGGAACACCGAGTTGAGCGCAAAGATCGCCACGAGCGTCTCGCGGACGACCCGATGCGGCAGGGGCTGGCGGTAGAACTGGAAGACCAGCGGCGGCCCCGCGGTGGAGAAGAGCCCGCCCATCAAGCCGCCAAGCGCGCCGAAGAACAGGAAGGCAGGTCCGCCCGACTGCCGCGCGAGCGGGGACGGCCGCCGGATCAGCTGGAGGCTCGACACGATGATGGCGAACCCGAGAATGAGGCGTAGCGCCGACAGCGACGAGGCCGCCAGAAGCGTCAGCACCCCGTAGCCGGCGGCGACCATGGGCAGGGCGCCGGCAAGCGACAGAAGGAACGGTTTCACAGCAGTCGCGTAAGAACGACCCACGTTTCGGGTGTAGCAACCGATATCGGGGTGGGCATCGCCATGCTTCTGGGAAACAATTCCAGCTCCGACAGGCTGGCCATCGTGCTGCGCTTGAAACTCCACCTCGTCACGATTGTCTTCTTCGCACTCGGTGGCGTATTTGGCGTTCTTGGATACCAGCACCTCGGGGGATTATCCTTCTGCGCTTTGGCGATGCCTCTACTCCTGCTAAGCATCAGATATCTCCGGTAATGCAGATGGAGAAATGCTGCCCGCTCTGCCGGACGGCGCGCACTTGCAAATTGAGCAGACTGTCGGCTTTGAAGTGTCGCAACTTTAGACTGAAGGACCATAATAAAGGCGCAAATATACCTCTACCCCAGCCGGATACCGGCCAGCACCGACACATCGCCATAGCAACCGTCGACTATCCCAAGAACACAATTCAAATCGGAATCTACTGTTATTCTGGCCCACGATCACCGTATTTGAGCAGCCCCTTCACCGCCTCGCCATCCAAAGCCTGCGCATCGAACGGCGCCGTGGTGAGCGCGTCGAGCTTGTCGCGGTTCTCACTGATGATTTCGACCGCCCTCGCAAATGCCCTTTCCAATCCCGCATGGATGCGGGCTGCGAGATCGGGATTACCGTCGAGCACGGCGGTCGGGTCCTTGTCATCGCGGTAGAGCAGCGGCTGAATCGCACCGAAGCCGAGGGAACGCTCCATGGCGAGCGCCATCTTCGTTGCCCTGGCGAGATCGCTTTCGTCCGAACCAGCGGACCCGGCGGACACCTTGCCGACCACGATCTGCTGGGCGGCGCGCCCCGCCATGAGCATGGCAAGCATGTCCTTACGGTACCCCAGCGTATCAGCATTTGCCGAAACCCGCAATCTTCCAACCTATCGGTCCCACCAATTGTGGGTTGCTATGATGCGGGCCGACTTCATGGCCTGAGTAAAGTCGTAGGAGCTACGGCGGTTAAGAAATTCCTACATTAAGCAACCTGTAATGAAATAAACAGCAGAGAGATCAGAAATTAAACTTGATAAATTTCAATAGGTTAAGCGTGCAAATCCGCGCCTCTCACGTTCTGGCGCATTCTCCACATCAACTGTCGCGATATGAAATCTTGGGTTGAATGGAATTTGGAAGCCGATACGGGGTCCCGTTACAACGTCGATTGACAAGAATAGCTGGCCAAAGTCCAGCCACCACCAGGAGGCACGGCCATTTTCCGGTCCTGTCAGTCCGAATTGTGCGATTGCTTCAAACTTTGCCCATAAACCTCAGGAACCCTTCGACAGGTCTCCCGGCCTGCCGAAAAAAGAGGTCCTGTCGCTATCGGCCGGACTCCGCCCGAGGCGTCTCGCAGAAGAAACAGCACGTCTAGGCCAAGGTGCTGGGCAAGCTCGGTCCCGGACGTCGGACCGAGAACCGTCAACGCGGTCGCCCAGGCATCGGCTTCAGCGCAGGTTCGCGCGACGACCGTGACCGAAGCGGGCGACGACAGTAGCGGCGCACCGCGGCGCGGATTCATGGTGTGCGAGAGACGGCGACCGTTCACGACAGTCCAATGCCGGTAATCGCCAGAGGTGGCGACCGCAGCCTCCTGCAAGGCGAGGACGGAGTGCGGCGCTCGACGGGCCGCGTCGGGACCTTCTACGGCAATGTTCCACGGTTCACCATCGGGGCGCAGACCGAGCGCCCTCATCTCGCCGTCAATTCCCACGAGGCCGGAAGTTATGCCGAAGCGCCCGAGGATCGCGACCAGCCGGTCGACGCCATATCCCTTGGCAATGCCGTTGAGGTCGATCGTGATCGGCGCGCGCTTGCGCACCGCCGCGCGAACAGGATCGAGCTCGAGCGCCACATGGGCGGGTTGGCGCGATGTCGCGAGTGCCTTCCGGATCAGGGCCCGGTCGGCCGCTTGCGGGCCAAAACCCCAGGCAACGACCGCATCGCCCACGCCGATATCGAAAGCTCCGCCCGACGCACGGCCGATTTCGAGCGCAAGATGCAGAACGTCTGCCAGACGCGCCGGCACATCGATCCAGTCGCCGACGGGACCGGCGTTCAACCTCATCAGAGCGCTGTCGGGCTTCCAGGTGGACATCTGCGCGTCCACCTCGTCCATTTCCGCCTGAAGAGCGTGCCGAACCGCCTCCGGATCGAACCCTGCCTCCGTGTAGAACAGCGCGGACCAGCGCGTTCCCATGGTCGGTCCGTTGAGCGCGTGCCTCATCGGATCAGTAGACGTCTTCGACATAGCGTCCCTCCGCCTTGAGCAGGGCCGGCGTCAACCCTACCGGCGCGAGAATCTCGGCAAGCGCCGCCGAAACGCCGACGGCCATATCCCGCCCACCACAGACCATGATGCGCGCGCCGCCGCGGATCATGGCCGCGATCTGGGCGGCTTCCTCAAGAAGAGCGTGCTGGACATAGCGCGGCATCCGCCCGCGCGAGCAGGCCCCGACGAGCCGGTGAAGGCGCCCTTCGCGATGCCAGCGCGTCAGTTCGTCCTTGTAGAGGAAATCACTGGCAGGATGACGCATTCCGAAGAACAGGTGGATCGGACGGCGACGCGCATTGGCGCGCACGAAGCCCGCCAGCGGCCCTATCCCTGTTCCAGCTCCGATCAGGATCAGCGGTATCCTGCTCCTGCCGGCATGGAAGCCTGGATTGGTTCGGATGAATGCGCGAACGGCACATCCTGGCTCCAGATTGAAGAGCTGCCCGGAACAGAGCCCCGCCGGATGCTTCTTCACGACGATCTCGATGAAGCCATCGCGCCGTCCCGAAGCCAGCGAGTAGAACCGGGGTACGGACGAGCCCTCGGGCAGCACGCCGAGAAGATCGCCTGCCGAAAACCGGCCGAAGCCACGCCCGGCCAACCGATGCCAGAACGGGACTTTGGGCAGCGCGAACTGCAGGATCACTGTCGGAGCTTGCACCTCCGCGCCGTATTCGCGCCGCGAAACGAGGGTCAGTGGGGAGGCCGCCGGCAAGGCTGGCCGATGGACAAGCTCCAGCCCGATCCCCATCGCCTCACCCAGCGATCGTCCCCAACGGGCAAAATCCTGCGGCGACTGCCGGTCGACGGTTTCGTATGGGATGAGCGTGCTCCACCCTCGCGCCTCGGCGGCCCTCGCAACGACCTGGGCAAAAGCGCAGTAGGCCGGGAAGCTGCGGTCACCGAAGCCGAGCACGGCGATCGGAATGGTTGGCTCTACCGGCAGGGTTTGCAGGCGATCGAGAAACCCCCGCGCCGAAGCGGGCGCATCGCCATCGCCATAGGTTGCCGCAAGGATGACAATGCGCCGGGCATGCCGGTAGCGCTCAGGATCGAATGACGACATCGGCGCGGTGTGAACCGCCTGCCCGAGCTTCGTCAGCGCGGCGTGCAGTGTCGCAGCGAAGCTCCATGTGCTGCCGCTCTCACTGCCGACAAGCAGGATCGTTTCCGCACGTCCAGCCGTTACATTGCCGTGAATCCGTGGCCGCCCGCGCCGCCCCGCCAGCCACAGGATGAGGCCGGTGCCCGCCATCGCCGGCACGCCGAGCGCCATCATGCCGAGCACGAGGCCCAAGGCGGCCGCGCCGTGGCCGGTATGCAGCATATAGATGGTCTCCGAGAGACGCTGCCATCGGGTCAGGTCGCTCCAGGCCAGCAGCACGCCGGTGCCCTGATCCAGATAGCCCGTGCCGCGATCGGTCTTGAGCGTGAAGACATCCGTCGCATCGGCCGGATCGGGAAACGCCAGGCTGCGCAGTTCGGTGACCGGTGTCCGTTTCAGCAGGTCGATATGCGATGCGGCCATGCCGGTCCGGCCGCTCGCCTCAATGTGGGCGACGGGAGATATGGCGACGTCGGGAAGGAGATCGAATATCGACGCCGTCATCCACAATGCAGTGGCCGAGGACAAGACGAGGCCTGCGACGGCGACGCGCGCGATCTCGACATGCAATCTTCCGGCGAGCGGCCCGCGTATCGGCGCGAACCATCGCCGCCAGCCGCCAGCCCTGCGGGCAACGAGCATGGTGCCGGACACAGCCAGGACCAGCATGGCGGCAGCGCCCATTGCCGCTGCGATACGCCCGCCGTCACCGAGAAAGAGCGACCGGTGCAGACCGGTAAGCCACTGCTCGACGGCATTCGGATCGCTGGAGGCGACACCCAGCCCTGTTGCGGGATCGATGATGGCGGCCTGAGGCGCCCCATCCTCGAACCAGTAGGCGGTGATCTTGCCGGAGGGCGCGCGACGTATCTGTTCTATTTGAGGGTGGATGGCGAGGATACGTCCGGCCAGCGTCCCGACGGAAAGTCCTGCCTCGGCCTGCGGGGCGGACAACCGTTCGGCGGCGGGAAACAGCGAGAGTGCTGCACCGCTAAGGCTCAAGACCAGTAGAAAAAGAGCGGCCAGAAGGCCTGGCCAGCGATGGATGGCACGGATCATGTCGTCCACCGCCTAGAAGGAGTAGGCAACGGTCGAAACGTAGCGTCGACCGCGAACAGACGCCTTTGCGCCCGCAGTGGTCAGGGGAACGGCGACCTCGTTGGGGCTGTCACGCATGTCCTCCACGGCTGCGTCGACATGCAGCGTGTAACCTGCGTCGAAAAGCGCATCGGCAAGGTCGAGCGAGATCTCCAGCGTGCGCCCCGCACCGACGCTGGCGCCGGTAATGCCGTCGATGCCAGCGCGGCCGCCAGTGGCGCGATACCAGCCCGATAGATGCTCGTAATATTTGGACTTGCCGCCAGCGACCCAGAGCGTGCCGGCATATTTGCCCTGGGGATCGGTGACATAGAGCGCGAGATAGGCGCCGTCGCCGCCATAGTTGGTCAGCGTTGTGGTCAATGTCACCGGCCGGGCCATGGCGAGGCCGGGGAACGTGAGGGCGGTTGTCATGGCGAGAGCTGCGAGAAGCGATTTCATGTCGGCTTGCCTTTTGCGAGGAAACGGTGTCCGGGTCGTCGCAGAGCGCCGACCCGTCCTCGTCACTGTGGCGAAGCCGCCTGAGAGCTGCCTGACGGTCATCGGGATTTTCCGTCAGCACTTCGTCAGGAAACATCGGACACGGTCAGGTCCGCAGCAGATGCAGGAGCGGCCGGCCTGTCGGCAGGCCAGCCGCGAAAACTCCGGGGACTGAACAAGACGGCAGCCAGCCACGCTCCGCTCAGGCGCGTGGCTGGCTGCCGCTGCGTTAGCGCGGAGACATCCGCTGCAACGTCCCGTCGCGCAGGACGTACTGGTGCCAGACCGCCATCGCGGCATGCAGTCCGGCAAGGTAGAGGATGATCGTGCCGGCATTCTCATGAATGTCCGCGATCAGGCCCGGTGCGCCCTGCACCCGCTCGGTGATCGCCGGAAGCTGGAAGCCGAAGAAAGAAACGGGAACACCGAGGCGCGACGCCGCGTACCAACCGCTCAACGGCAGGGCAATGAGGAACAGATACAACAGCACATGTCCGGCTTTGACGGCAAGGGCGAGACGGCCATTGGACTGCGGCGCGTCCGGGGTTCCGCCCGCAAGGCGCAGGATCAAGCGCGGAAGCACCAGGACGAGCACGGCCAACCCGAACGAGAAATGCAGCAAGGGCGGGTTTTCGGCCATATGACGGCCTCCCGTCGAGGTCAGCCAGGCCCCGAGGATCAGCAGGGCTGTCAGCCAGTGGATGACGATCATGCTTCTGGAATAACGGGCCGGATCATGAGGCATGGCGGGATCTCCTTGCGACGGTCGCAGCGCTTGAGCGATAGCGAGATGGGATTGCTACTTGATGGTGGTCTTGGGCCGCACGGTCGTCCCGAGCAGGGTGTTGGAGGATGTTCCGCCTACGGTGTCGTTCTGCGAGGCTGGCGGCCGCTGACGCCTCGATCCGTGACGGTCGTCATCGCGATCCCTGTGCCGGAACTTGACGATTTCGAGGGTTTCCGGATCGACCTTGGCCTTGAAAGCCAGGCCATTCCGGTCGGTTCCCCGGATTTCGTAACAGCCGTCATCGATCTTGATCCTGGCAACGGTCCAGCCTTGACTGGCGGCCATTGTTTCGACCGCTTCCCGCGGCTTCCATCGATCCATCGAGACATGGCAATCGTCGTCGTCAGCCTTGGCGATACCGGGACCGGAAAACGCCAGAACGAGGATCGCGGCCAGCAAATGTTTCATCGTTTCATTGTTCCTGATCAACGCGCTTTCGGGGGGAACCATGGCACGCTCTCCTGACGAACGCCTGAAGCAGCGATGGGGCGGTCTTCAGCAAACCGACAGCATCGGACGCTAGGCAGGAGGATGGCGAGACGGGTGACCCTGGGATGAGAGTTCTACTGATCGAAGACGATGCTATCCTCGGAAAGGCCGTGCGCGAGCAGGTTGCCGCCCTCCACTCGGTGGACTGGGTGACACGGCTCGATGCGGCGCGCGAACATCTCCAAAGCGCGGCATACGATCTCATCCTGCTCGATCTGATGCTCCCGGACGGATTGGGCATCGCCTTTCTCAAAAAGCTTCGAGCCGAGGGCAGCGTGACGCCGGTCATCATCCTGACGGCGCTCGACCAGATCTCCGACCGCATCGCGGGCCTCGATGCCGGCGCCGACGACTACATGATCAAGCCGTTCGATCTGTCGGAACTCTCCTCGCGGCTGAATGCGGTGGCGCGGCGATACAGCGGCAACCCGAATCCTCTCATCGAGATCGGCGACCTGCGCATCGATCTCGCCGCCCGGACCGTGATGCACGGCGCGCGCCCTGTTGAGCTTACCGGTCGCGAATGGGCGCTGTTCGAAGCATTTCTGCAGCGGCCCGGCATCGCGATGACCAAGGCGCAGCTCGAAGATCGGCTCTATGCATTCGGCGCAGAGGTCGAGAGCAATACGATCGAGGTTCACGTCAGCAGACTGCGCAAGAAGCTCGGCCACGGCGCGATCGATACGGTGCGGGGCATCGGGTATCGTCTTGGAACGGCAAGATGAAGCGGCCCAGGAGCCTGCAATGGCGGCTCTCGCTATGGCTGGGGCTAGGGCTAACGGTGTTATGGGCACTTGCCGCGGTCGTGACCGCGCAGATGCTGCGCCACGAAATGGACGAGGTGTTCGACAGCGCCCTCGAAGAGACGGCGCAACGCATCCTGCCGCTTGCGGCGATCGAGATCATCGGCCGCGATGCCGACGACACCGAACAGCGCGTTGCCACGCTCCGCCAGCACGACGAGTATTTCACCTATGTCGTGCGCGATGCCGCGGGCAAGGTTCTGCTGCGATCGCACAGCGCCGATCTCGCGGCATTCCCGCCGTTTTCCGGAATGGGCTTTGCCACGACGCCGACGCACCGCCTCTACTCCGACGCGACCCTCCAGCAGAATCTGACCATCACCATCGCGGAGCCCCTGTCGCATCGCCGGATGACCGCCGGGCGACTGTTGCTCGGGCTGAGCCTGCCGCTGGCCGTCATTGTCCCGCTCGGCTTGATCGGCATCTGGGTCATTGTCCGGCTGTCCATGACCCCGGTTCGGACCTTCCGCTCGCAGATCGAGGCGCGCGGCGGCGGTGATCTGACACCCATCGACGCGGAGGACCTGCCCTCGGAGATCGGCCCCGTCGCCAAAGCGGTCAACCACCTCCTGGACCGATTGACGCGTACCTTGCAGGCCGAGCGCAGCCTGGCGGCCAAATCGGCCCATGAGCTGCGGACACCGGTGGCTGCTGCACTGGCGCAGGCGCAGCGCATGATCGCGCAAGCGCCGGACGACGCCACGCGCGAGCGCGCCGAGGATATGCAGACCGCCTTGCGGCGCCTTTCCCGCCTCACCGAGAAACTCATGCAACTGGCGAGAGCCGAGGGCGGACGCCTTCTCGCCGAGGCGCCGGTCGAGATCGGCGCCATCCTGCGGATGGTTGTGAGCGAATTCGACGGGCAGGCCGAGACTGCAGGGCGCATCGACCTGACACTGCCAGACGCGCCGGTATTCGCAAGCATCGACGCCGACGCCTTCGCCATCCTGGCCCGGAACCTGATCGAAAACGCCCTCAAGCATGGCGTGCGGGACGAACCGGTCGCCGTCACCTTGTCGGCAGACGGCTGTCTGCGCGTCACGAACGCCGGCCCGGTCGTGCCTTCCGCAGTGCTTGCGCGGCTGAGCGAGCCCTTCGAGCGCGGTCAGGCTCTGGTGCGGGGGGCCGGCCTGGGGCTCGCCATCGCCCGGACCATTGCTGCCGGAACAAATGGACGGATAGAACTCCAATCTCCCGCAAGCGGCAGGATTGACGGGTTTGAGGCAAGGTTCTTCATAGACAAATGATCATCGACATCGACGCCAGATGCTGAAAGGCAACTCGGGAGACCATGGACACTGACGCCCTGCTCAGCCGCCTTGCGGTATCGCTTTCGATCGGTCTGCTGATCGGCCTGGAGCGTGGATGGCGTACCCGCAACGAGGAAGACCATCTGCGCGCGGCAGGTCTACGAACGTTCGCGCTGACCGGTCTCACCGGCGGCATTACCGGCGCCCTGGCCCGGCAGTTCGACTCTGGCCTCGTGATCGGTCTTGTTTTCCTCGGGTTCACCGCGGCATTCGCCTCCTACCACTGGCTCGAAGCGCGGGCCGAGCGAAATTACAGCGCGACATCCGTCGTCGCCGGCATAGCCACGTTCCTGCTGGGAACGCTTGCCGTCGTCGGCGACCTTGCAGCCGCCATCGCCGGGGCTGTTGCCACGGCTGTGCTGCTTGCCCTGCGCGAGCCGTTGCATCGTTGGGTCGCGTCGCTGAGCTGGAATGAGATCCGGTCGGGCCTGACGCTTCTGGCAATGACCTTTCTCATGCTGCCGATCCTGCCGAACAGGCCGGTCGATCCCTGGGGCACCGTCAATCCATATGAGATCTGGTTGCTGACCATCCTGATCGCCGCGGTCTCCTTCGCCGGCTACGTCGCCGTCCGCGTGTTCGGGGACCGGCTTGGCGTCCTGATGACGGCGATCGCGGGCGGGCTCGCCTCTTCGACAGCGACGACCTTGACGCTGGCAAGGCTTGCCCGCCGGCACCCCGAGTCCAGCACGCTGCTTTCCTGTGGCGTGCTTCTTTCCGGCTTGACCATGATCATCCGCGTTGCAGTCGTGGCGACGGCCTTGAACCCAAGCTTGCTTCCGCATCTCAAATGGCCATTGCTCATCGGCGGTGGCGTGCTCGCCATCGGCGCCGGGCTCCTGCTGCTACAAAGTCGCGGCTCCTCCGAACAGCCGGAACTTACGATCACCAACCCGCTGGAATTGGCGCCTGCCCTGAAAATGGGGACACTCATCACCGTGGTCATGGTGGTGTCGCATCTGCTTCAGCAGTCGTTCGGGAATGCGGGCGTTCTGGTGACCGCCGCCGCTTCGGGCATCGCCGATGTGGATGCGATTTCGATCTCCATGGCCCGCCTGGCGTCGCATTCGATCGAGCCCGGTCTTGCGGCAGATGCGATCCTGATCGCCGTGGCCATGAATACACTTGTCAAAGCCGTGATGGCGGCATGGGTCGGAGGCTCAAGGATCGGCGGGCCCGTCAGCGCCCTTAGCGTGCTCGGCCTTGCGGCCGGCATGGCAGCGTCTCTGTATCTTGGCCGTTCGTGAATTGAGGGGGAGATTGCGGCCGGGCATGCGGCCACACTCGGGCCTTGATGGGTCGGTCTGGTCGGCTGTAAGCGATGGTTTCGGGGAGAGTGGTGTCGCTGATCTCCCCGAAATCGGGTAATGCAAGCGGGGCAGCAAAACGCGGCCTCGCAGTCCCCTCACGCGTTGCGGAGCGATGCCACGATCTTGTCTTTTAACATCAGCCGCTGGCGGCGCAGATCGGCCTCGGCTGCTTCGGAAATGGCGTCGAGACGTGTCTCGGACCGATGAATCTTGTCGTTCACCGCGTCATATTCCGTCAAAACATGCGCAAACTCCGGGCTTTTCGCCTTCAGGGCATGAATGGCGTCCATCTGGTCTGGGAATTCGTCGCCAAGAGTGTGAGGTGTATTCGACAAGGTTCTTTCTCCTTTTCTGCAATTTCGCCCCGGCGTCAGGGCTTTTCGACGCGCGCGACCTGATAGGTGACAAACGCGCCTTCCCGCCCGACCGAGATGTATTCGCCAAGACGGAAGCACTCCTCGCCCAGGCGGAAACCGATCTCGTCGTCCCGATCACCCGGCTCGTAATCGAAATACCACTGCCCGCCGGGCTTGCGCCGCAACAGCCCGATGCGGGCCGTCTTACCGTCCCGAAAATATCGGACGCGACAGGCGTCGCGAGATTTCTTCCATTCCAGCGGATCAAGGAATCCTTCGTGGTTGAGCGGAACCAGAAGATCATAGCCTTCTTCTCGATCTCCCTCCGGATGGTCTTTGCCGCGAGCGAGAACCAACCGCACGTGGTGGAAACTTGAGGGTAGTTCTTGTGCCTTGACCACGATCCGATCCTTCATTTCCCCCCCTGATACACCATTGGCAAAGGAACGTTCTTGATCTGGCGCAAGTGAGACGAGGCATGTGTTATCCGATGCCGGCGACTATCCGGAACGGTCGAGATGGGCCTGCGTCAGGATGACCGCGCCGATCGCCGCAGGCTGAACCGGAAGCTTCTCCCAGTTAAGCTCGCGCAGGTTCTTGAGCCCCTGGAACAGCCCGCAGTCGATAAGGATGCGGTGGCGCGCCGAGCGATGTCAAAGTCAGCATCGGTGTCCCTTTGCGGTTTTTAGGACAGGGAAGGTCCGGCTGCCGCCCAATCAGCACTGGGTCCAATCATGGTGTGGTGGGCGAGGTCGCCCGCGATCCGGACGTGCTGCCCGTTTGATCCTGGAACTCATATTGACGAGAATGGTGGAGATAGCCGTCGGTGGCGCGGATTCGGTCCGACAGGAGGCGTAGGCCATTCAGCACGACCAGAACGGTGCCGCCTTCGTGTCCGATCACCGCGAGCGGAAGCGGCAGGTCGAAGAACAGGCCGCCGGTCACAAGTACCAGCATGGCGCCGATCGCGAGGACGAGATTCTGTCGGATGATGACGGCCGTCCGCCGTGCAAGCCGGTGCGCATCGGCCAGCTTCTTCATGTCTTCCGACAGCAGGGCGACGTCGGCGGCCTGCAGTGCGACGTCCGACCCCGCCGCGCCCATGGCGATGCCGACGTCGGCGCGAGCCAATGCGGCGGCATCGTTGACGCCATCGCCGACGAAAGCGACCTTGCCATCACGCGCGAGGTCGCCGACCTGGAGCACCTTGTCCTGCGGCAGCATCTCGGCATGAACCTCGCCGGGCGCAAGGCCAAGTTCCGTACCGATGCGCAAGGCCACCGGCCTGCGGTCGCCGGTCATCATCACGATGCGGTTGACGCCACCGGCGCGAAGCGCGGCCAGCGCCGGGGCTGAGCTGGCTCTTGCTTCGTCCGCAACACTGACCGCCCCCAGAACGGTCGCACCGCGCCCAAGATAGACCACGGTCTGAGAACTGTCGGCGAGTTCACGGAACGCCGGATCATCGACGGAGGCGCCCATGTCCTCGACGAGGTGAGCGTTGCCGGCCCATATCGGGCCGAAGGAATCGTAGCCGACGATGCCGGCGCTCGGATGCGACGTAACGTCCACGACCGCCACCGGCTCAACGCCATGAACCAGGGCCTCACGACGGATGGCGGCAGCGATGTGATGCTCGGAATGCGCTTCCAGCCCGGCAAGGAGCGAAAGGAAACGGCGATCCTCACCATCCAGGGCGACAATGCGCGTGACCTCTGCACGTCCATTGGTCAGGGTCCCGGTCTTGTCGAACGCGAAGGTATCGACAGCGGCGAGCGTTTCGAGCGCACCGCCCCCCTTGAACAGCACGCCGCCTCGCGCCGCGGCGGAGAGCGCCGACAGGATCGCTGCCGGGACTGAGATGACGATCGCGCAGGGACTGGCGGCGACCAGGAGTGTCGCGGCCTTGTAGAGGGCCTGTTCCCAGTCGCGGCCAAGCCAATAGAAGACCGCAAGGGCCAGAGCGGAGCCCAGCAGGACACCGACCGTATAACGCTGGCCGAACCACGCGCTGAAGCGCTCGGACGGCGCCTTCGCTTCCTGCGCCTCAGTGACGAGCTGGATCATGCGCGCGATCGTGCTGTCGCCGACCGTCCTGGTGACGGTCACGTCAAGGACCCCGTCAAGATTGACGGTCGCCTCGAAAACCTGCTCGCCCGGTTCCTTGGAGACCGGCATCGACTCACCGGTGATATTGGCTTCGTCGATTCCGCCACGGCCATGCAGGATCACACCGTCGGTCGGCACGCGTGCGCCCGGACGCAGCACCACCACATCGCCGACGGCAAGCTCCGCAGCAGGAACCTCCACCGTGGTCCCGTCCTCTCCTTTGCGGAAAGCCGTCTCCGGCCGGAGCGCCATGAGCGCCTCAACAGCCCTGCGCGCGCGTCCCAATGCCTGGTGCTCAAGCGTGGTCGACACGCTGAACAACGTCAGCAACACCGCGCCTTCGAACGGCGCCCCGACGATCGCCGCCGCCACGGCCGCGACGACCATCAGAAGATCGATGTCGAGGATATGATCGCGCCACAACGCCGTCAGGGCGCTCCAGGTGGCGGGAAGCCCTCCGGCCAAATAGACCATCGCCAGACCGGGAGATCTTAGAATGGAAAGGCCTTCCGCCGGCGGCCAGGTCCCGGCGACGGCCAGCATCATCCCGAGGACCGCAATTGCCGACATGACGGTCTGGAAATCGAGCGACAGACGTTTCATCGTCACACCGCCCGGCCGATCACGGAGCCGATCAATGCGGTCGAGGCCATCGCGACAGCGCCCCAGAACACCACCCGGATAGTCGGTTTCCAGATGCTGGCGCCGCCCGCCCGTGCCCCGATTGCGCCGAGGATGGCAAGACCGATGAGGCAAGCAAAGGACACGGTCCATGCAGCCGTTCCGGCCGGCGCAAGCAGGGCGACGATCAACGGCAAAGCCGCACCCGCCGCAAACGTGACCGCCGAGGTCAGCGCAGCTTGAACCGGTCTTGCCATCACATGGCTCGCCAATCCGAGTTCATCCCGCGCATGGGCTTCGAAGGCATCCTTCGCCATCATCTGTTCGGCGACCTGCCGGGCCAGCTCTGGGGCCACGCCGCGCTGCTCGTAGATTGCCGCGAGTTCGGCCAACTCGGCCTCCGGCTGCGTCGCCAGCTCGTGCCGTTCCCGCGCCATGTCGGCTTCCTCGGTATCGGCCTGCGAACTGACCGACACATATTCGCCCGCCGCCATCGACATCGCCCCGGCCACCAGACCGGCAACACCGGCAACAAGGATCTCATGCGAGGCGTTGGTCGCCGCGGCGACACCGACGATCAGGCTCGACGTCGAGATCAACCCGTCATTGGCACCCAGTACAGCCGCCCGAAGCCAGCCTATCCGTTCGATGAGATGATTTTCCTTGTGAAGGGCGCGCATGAATGGTGCTCCGAGCAGTGATTGTGTGTGCAGCGGGATGATGCTGCGTCGACGCAACCTCATTCCGTGATGGAAGGAAAACGCAGAAAAATGTTCAGTTTAGAATTATTCTAACTAAAGGACTAATTCAAGATACAACCGGCCTTTGGAACCTCACTCGCCAACCACACGGTCTACGGCCATTGGGCGATCACCGGATCCCGGCAGGTCTGCGATCAAGACCAAGATCGCTCGCCCGCCGGACGACCCGGTGTCACCCACAGATAGACAGCTTCGAGGCTAAGCCTACTCGCAAGGCAACCATCGCTAGTCCAATTCCGTCTCCGGCGACGTACCGATGGTACTGCCATCGCCGAAGCGCTTGACGCTGCCATCGACGACCTCGAGCGTTGCGGGATCGATCTTCACCTTGAGGACGTTCCCGCTGGTGTCAGTGACCCGAAGTTCGTAGCAGCCATCGTCGATCTTCATCTTGTCGATGGTCCATCCGAAGTCGCCCGCAAGCTTCCCGAGAGCTTCGAAGGATTGCCTCTTCTGAGGCGGAACGTCGCACGCCTCTCCAGCAAACGCAGCCGTTGCCGGAAGCACCGCGAGCAATGCAAGCACTGCCAATGTCTTTCTCATGATTTCTTCTCCTGGGCTGTGTTGTCGATGGAGGAAATCATGCACAGAGGGACTGACGGGCTACTGAAGATCGGCAGAAATTGCCGTCAGCTTCCGGTCAGCAAACACCGCCATCGTTGCAGCGGAAAGATAATCGTTCTCACGGGCCCGTTTCGAAGCCGCGCCCTTCGCCTGCTTCTTCGTGGGTGACCCCGTCGCGGATGTGGTAGATGCGCCTGAAGGTGGGGATGATCTTTTCGTCGTGCGTGACGACGATGATCGCCGTTCCAAATTTCACGGCCATGTCGTTGAGGATCCGGATCACGGTCAACGCGCGCACACTGTCGAGCGGGGCGGTCGGCTCGTCGGCAAGAATGACAGGCGGCCGGTTGACCAATCCGCGCGCGATGGCAACGCGCTGTTGCTCGCCGCCGGAGAGCTGCGATGGCATCGCATCGGCTCGGTGCTCGACATCGAGTGCTTTTAGAAGCTCTCGCGCGCGTTGGCGTGATTCATGATTTGGGATGCCGGCAAGCATGGGAAGCAGGGCGACATTGTCGGTCACGTCCAAAAAGGGAATGAGGTAAGGCGCCTGGAAGACAAAACCGATCTTGTCGCGCCTCAACGCACGCAGATCGCGGATCTTCCATCCATCGTCATAGATCAGCTCGTCACCAAGGGTCATCCGCCCACCGCTCGGGTCGATGACCGCCCCCAGAGCTTTGAGTAAGGTACTCTTCCCAGAACCCGACGGTCCAATCAAACCGACGACCTCGCCGGGCGCGACCCGCATATTGACGTCTTTGAGGGCATCGACGGCGGTGGAGCCGCTGCCATATCGCTTGCGGATTTTCTCGATCAGTATCCCGCCGCCCATCTCAGCCACCGATCGCCTCGGCGGGGTCGACCTTCAACGCCATCCGGATCGCGACGATGCTGGCGAGCGCGCATATGGCGATGACAACGATAACGCCGATGATCGTATCGGCGGAAAGAAGAAGGACGAATTTCGGAAACAACGGCGCTGCAAAGGTCGCCGTGATCTTGCCAACGACGAAGCCGATCAGCCCGAGCACGATTGCCTGCTGCAGGATCATGGATGCGATCGTGCGATTGCGGGTACCGATCAGCTTCAGCACAGCGATCTCGCGTATCTTGTCCATTGTCAGTGTGTAGATGATGAAGGCGACGATCGCTGCGCTGACAACGGCCAGGATCGCGAGGAACATGCCGATCTGCTTGGCCGAGGTGGCGATCAGCTTACCGACCAGAATCTCCTCCATCTGCGGGCGGGTGTAGACCGTCAGTCGCTTCCACCTCGCGATGTCTGTCGCGATCCGGTCCTGGTCGTATCCCGGTTTGGTGCGCACCAGAACGGCGTTTACATAAGGGTTGCTGTTTTGCGAGGCGATGATGGCGTCCAGCAAGCCGGGAACGCCCGGCCGATTGAACTCGGGATTCTCGCTAGTGCGCCGGCGCTGACGGACAATGGAGTCGTTGTCCTTGAGGAATTGCGCTTCCTGCGCGTCCTTCAGCGGGATGAAGACCATCGGATCGCCGCCCGACGACACCGTCCGTCGCGTCAAACCCACAACGGTAAAATGGCTCCTTCGGACAACGATCCTGTCTCCCAGAGAAAAACCAGTGGCGACATCGGCAACCGCCTCGTAGTGGCTGCGCGTGATGTGCCGCCCGGCGACAAGGAAGGGCGGTCGGCCAGGTGTCGCCATGTCCCCTGGCGCAACGCCCACCACCATGGATCGCACGTCGGAGGTTCCTTTGCGGACCTGCATTGTAAGATAAGTCACGTTGGCGGCTCGCTCGACACCGGGGATCGCCAGGATCATGCGGTAAATGTCATCGTTGATGCTCGAGGACTCGGCGTATGGACCGAGCGTGTTCTGCTGGACAACCCACATATCGGCGCCACTATTGTCGAGTAGCACCTTGCCGTCATCGACCATCCCCCGATAGACGCCTGCCATGGTGAAGGTCACACCGATCAGCAGACCCAGACCGACACCCGTGAAGACAAACTTCCCCCAGGAATGCAAAATGTCGCGTCCGGCAAGACTGATCATTTGAGGAGCTCCGCCGGATTGTCAGCGACACGAATGCGGCTCGTGCTGAGCAATTTCGAGGCGCTGTAGACGACAATCTCGTCGCCAATTTTCAGACCCTTCGTGATCTGCACGGTTCCTTCCAGGTCGGCAGCCCCCAGTTGGACAACCGTAAACCGGATCTTCCCACCTTCGATCTTCCAGACACCCAACTTGCCGCCGAGGTTCTGGACCGCGGCATTCGGAATGGTCGGCGAGGCGGCGATCTCGGGCAGGGCGACCGATACTTCGGCCAACTCGCCAATTGAGGGCAGCGGCACGGGAAGCGTGTCGAAGTTCACCTTTGCAAGATTTTCTTCCGTCACCGCATCCGCAAGGACTTCCACCCGCGCAACGCTTCCCGGTAATCCCTCGCCGGCGCGTGAGCGCAGCGCGATCGTGGCGGGCAAATCCTGCCGCAAGCCCGTGGCGGCAATCTGATCGAACCTGGCATTGATCCAGAGATTTTTTGGATCAATCATTTCCACGACCGATTGGCCTGCGACCACGGTCGTTCCCGGTTCTGCTTTTCTTGCGGAAACGACACCGTCTACCGGCGCAAGCAGAACCAGGTTCTCCCGCTGCTTGACCAGACCGTCACGGTCGGCGCGGTTACGATGGAGATCCTGCTGCGAAGCGAGAAGATTGGACTGAGCGGCCGAGAGAGCGGCCTGCGCCACCTCGCTCTCTTGCCGCTTCGTTTCGACTGCGACCTCACTCACGGCGCGGGTCTTCCAGAGTTCTTCATACCGCTTCGCCTGAGCAAGTGCGTAATCCTTGCGCGTCCTGGTATCGACCACCTGCGCTTCGGCGACTTTGATCGACGCTTCCGCTCGGCCGATCGCCGCTTCAAGTGCCGCGATGCGGGCATCAAGGTCTACCGGGTCCATTTCGGCCAGGGTCTGGCCGGATCGAACCTGATCACCCACATCAACAAGAATCCTGCCGATACGTCCCGCGCTGGTGGGGCCGATCTTGTAGGAGAAACGCGCTTCGACAGTGCCAATGCCGAACAACGCCGGTGAAATCGAACGGGCCTCGACGACGGCAGTCGTAACGGACACCGGCGCGAGAGGGCCGGAGCGCAGGACCACATAGCCAAACAAGGCCGCGGTCACAGCTCCAACGCCAATGAGCAACAGTGTGCGGCGCTGCAATGAAGGCAGTTTCATCGACCTGCCTCCAGGCAAATCTGCGTCATTGAATGATCTGCGATGGGGGTGACGCGCCTCGCTGACGTCGTCTTGATCGAGCGAACGGGAGATTTCGTCGCCGAGGAATGCCGATCGATCATCTCGGCACCTCGACAGCGCGCCGATACAACGCAAAAACACCTGGGGCGATTGCACGTATCTGCGCAACATCGCCAACTAGCAGGGATTGCATGACAAGACCCTGGATCGCCCCGATGAAGAGCGCTACGGCGGCCTTGTCATCCAGCGTGTCGGCGAATTCACCCTGCTCCTTGCCGTCCGCGATGAGCCGCCCGAGACGCTCGCCGTAGCGTTGGATCAAAGTATGCGCCATTCGCTTGGCAAGGGTCTGCTCCGCGCGCTGCAGTTCGCCGAACAGCATCCTGGGCACACCGGGATGTTCCATGATGAACTCGATATGCGCGAAGAATGCCGCTTCCAGTGCGTCAATCGGAGAGGACGTCGCGGACGTGGCCTTGTCGATGCGCGCCAGAAGGCGCTCCGCTACCCACTCCATAACCGCCTGAAGAATGGCGTCCTTCGATGGGAAGTGCCTGAACAGGGCGCCTTGTGTCACGCCCATGCGCTGCGCGATCGCTCCAGTCGTAATGTCCGCAGGGTTTTGTTCGGCCGCCAGATCGATGACGGTCTCGACAGTCACCCTGCGTCGTTCCGGAGCTGAGAGGTTGGTCGAGCGTGGCATCGGCAACTACTCCAAAGATAGTAATTGCTCACTATCTTACAATTTGCACCATTTTTCAAGAGGCTATGCAAGCGCCAATCATTTCAGCGCCACGTAGATCGCCGGAATGACGAGCACCGTGAGCAGCGTCGAAGAGACGAGACCGAACAGCAGCGCGATGGCGAGCCCCTGGAAAATCGGGTCGGTCAGGATCACGCCTGCGCCGATCATCGCGGCGAGCGCGGTCAGAAGGATCGGCTTGAAGCGGACGGAGCCGGCCTCAAGCAGTACATCGACCATTGGCCTGCCCTGCCCCCCGGAATGGCGGATGAAATCCACCAGCAGGATCGAATTGCGCACGATGATGCCAGCAAGCGCGATGAATCCGATCATCGAGGTTGCCGTGAACGGCGCCGCGAACAGCCAGTGCCCGAGCATGATGCCGATGAAGGTGAGCGGGATCGGCGTCAGGATGACCAGCGGAAGCTTGAACGAGCCGAACTGCGCGACCACGAGGATGTAGATGCCGAGGATCGCCACCATGAACGCCGCCCCATGTCGCGGAAGGTGACCCATGTCACTTCCCACTCACCATCCCACAGCAGAGTCGGACGGGTTTCGTCATCAGGCTGACCGTGGAGCGCGATCACCGGCTTCGGAACATTGCCCCAATCTGCCTTGGAAATCGCATCGTTCACGGCGAGCATGCCGTAGATCGGCGCTTCGTAAGCGCCGGCAAGCTCGGCCATGACCATCTCCGCCGCTCGGCCATTGTGTCGGAAGACAGGATACGATGCCGGCTGCTCGGAGACCGACACGACGTCGCCGAGCTCGACGACACCACGTCCGCCCGGCAGCGCGTTGGCCGGGACCGGCGTGGTAAGGGCGCGTTCGCCAATGACCTTCTCGCCCTTCGGCAGGGCGATGCGGATCGGGATCGGCTGACGGCCGCCGCCACGATGCGAATAGCCGACCGTGGCGCCGCCATAGAGATAACGCAACTCATCCATCCTCGCGCACAAGATCCCGCTTCTTTCGGTGTCGACTTATCAGGCGGCCGTCTCCGAAGGCTCCTCGAACATCACCATGCAGAGCACGCTGGCGAGCGTATCGGTCCTGATCGTCATCATCACGCTCTTCATCAATCGCTGGATCGTCTCCCGAGGTCGCTACGAGATCGTCCAGGGACGAGGAGCCCCGGCCGTACCGCTGCGCGGCCGCGGGGGACTGCTTGTGGCGCTCGGCGCCGGTGTGATCGTAGCGATATCCCTGCTTCCCCTCCTGACCATCATCATCGGCGCATTCACGCGATCGCGCGGCCCGGTGATGCAATGGGGTGAATGGACGCTCGAAAACATCGTCCGGGTATTCCTCACCGCGCCCGCTCCCCTCATCAATTCCCTGACCTATGCTGGCATCGCGACGGCAGTTTCGGTGTGCTTCACGACGCTGGCCAGCTACCTCATCGTCAAGAAGCCAAGCATCCTGACGCCCTGGGTGGACTATCTTTCGGCGATCCCCCTTGCTCTCTCCGGCACGGTCCTGGGCGTCGGCCTTTTGGCCGCCTTCAACGCCAGCTGGCTGCCCCTTTCAGGTACGGGCGCCATTATCGTCCTTGCCTATGTCGTTCGGCGGATGCCGTTCGGCATGCGCGGCAGCCAGGCGGCCTTGCTCAACATTCCGAACTCGCTTGAGGAAGCGTCGATCAGCCTTGGCTCGCCGCCCCTGCGCACCTTCATCCGCGTGGTCCTGCCCGTTATGCTGCCTGCGATCATCTCCGCAGCGATCCTCACATGGACAACGACGGTGGCGGAGCTGTCTGCCTCCATCCTCGTCTACTCCGGCGGGCGCGAAACCCTGACGATCCAAATCTTCCGGCTGATCGACTCCGGGCTCATGGCCTATGCGTCAGCCTACGGCGTGGTGCTCGTCTCGGTCATCCTGATCCCTATCGTCGCCGCCTCCAAACTGTTCGGCGTCGACGTGTTCGCCTCGAAATAACGCCGCACGCGGCCAGAACCGCATCCAATCTCAACCTGGAAAAAGGGGAATGACCATGAAGTATGTTGCACTAGCTTTCGCGGCGCTGGCACTTTGCGCCACCGCTCTTCCGGCCGCAGCCAAGGACCCCGTCCTCTACACCTCGAACTCCGTCCAGGTCGTCGAGGCTGCACAGGCATCGATCAAGGAAAAGTCCGGCATCAATCTCGGCGTCGTCACCGGCGGGTCCGGGGTTCTCATGCGGCGTATCGAGGCGGAGGCACAGGCGCCGCAAGGCGATCTGTACTGGTCGGCTTCGGCAGGCACTCTCAGCGCCTATGAAAAGTTCTTCGAACCGTATTCCTCCCCGGAGCTGAGCGCCGTCCCCCAGGACCTGCATTACGCCGGTGATCTCTTCCAGCCGACGAACATTCACCTGGTAACCTTCATGGTGAACACGGACATGCTCAATGGCGACGAGGCGCCGAAGAGCTGGTCCGATCTCGCGGACCCCAAATGGAAGGGCCGCGTCATTCTTGCCGATCCAGCGAATGCGGCATCCGGCTATGCTATTGCCTGGGGCCTCTCCAAGCTGCTCGACGAGGCGACCTACAAGGCAGTCGTCGCGAACCTCGTCATCACCGGCTCGTCCTCGGAAGTCCAGAAGGGTGTGGCCGCAGGCGAATATGCCGTGGGGCTCGCCCTCGAATGGGCCGCCTATAGCTATGTCGACGGCGGACAGGACAACATCTCGATCGTCTATCCGTCGGATGGCACGTTCCGTCTCGTCGACTATGCCGGTATCGTCAAAGGCGGCCCGTCGACCGCCGATGCGAGAAAGGCGATGGACGTCCTTCTCTCGAAGGAAGCGCAGGTCGAGCAACTGAAGCTGGCCTTCCGCCGACCCAGCCGCGGCGATATCGAGATATCGCAGTATGTGAAGCTTCCCGAAATGTCCGCCATCAAGGTGTTCGCGACCGATGACATCGAAGCTTCGAAATCACGCGAACAGTTCCTCGCCGACTGGGCGAAACTGACAAGCGCCAACTAACCCCTTCCCCAGCGCCTTGGGTGGCTTGTTCCAGCAACGGCCACCCATTTTTACCCGCCTTCCATTTGGCCTTCATTCGCTGCATCGAGATGAACCATTGTGACGACGACCCCTTTTGGCAGAGAGTCACGCCAGCAGGCGGTATGCGACGAACAACCCAATCATTGATGCCGCAACGGCGAGAATCCGGGCTACAGTACCGTCCGCCATGATTTCGAACTTGGCCGAAGCCGCAGCAATTGCGATCTTGATCATTACGTGCTCTCCCCAGCCGCGCAACCTTCCAGGCAGCGCACCATCCAAGCATTCAGCGATTGCTTATTGGCGGCCGCTCGCGCGGCCAGTCTGTTACGGAGGCTTTCCGGCATCCGGAGCGTGAATTTGACTTCGCCAGCGCCCGCCTCCGGCATCTCACCGAAATAGCGTTCGATAAGCTCGGGCTCGTAACTATAGTTTTCCTCGAGCCAGTGGCGTGCCTCCTCTGGCGTCAACGGTGTAATACGCTCGTAGTCATCCTCATTGGCGCCATCCAATGCATGATACCGGAAAAACGCCCCAAAACGTGTCTGATAGAGATACTCACTGTAGGTATATTGGCGCTCGTCGGTATCTCGACCGGCGACTAGAGTCGCCGTCTCGGTGTTGTAGGTCTTACCGTCGATAATTCGCTTGCATTTGTGGGTCATGTAGTAGTCACCTGCCGTCAACTGATAGATTATTTAATTTAGGTGACGGCAAGTGTCAATAGGTGACGGCAAGTGATGCTTGGCATTCGCCGCACGCATTGAAAAGGAGTGCGAAACGCCGGAGCCATAGAATGTTCTCATTTTGTTCGTATTCGCGGAATTAAAGTATTAACGATGTTTTTGTAATTTAACGTCCGATGTCGCATTTTTAGGTACTAGGAAAGTGTCGAAAAACCATGGCCGAAACCCAGATCGAATGGACTGACGCGACATGGAATCCTGTCGCCGGCTGCACGATTGTAAGCGCCGGATGCACTAACTGTTACGCCATGGAGATGGCGCGTCGTCTCGACGCAATGAAGATCGAGAAATACGTCGGGCTCACGAGAAAATCCGGAAAGCGTGCGGTCTGGAAAGGGATCGTGCGCGAAGACCGAGATGCGCTTCAGATTCCGCTGAAGTGGCGAAAGCCACGTAAGATCTTCGTCAACTCCATGAGTGATCTTTTCCATGAGGGAGTGAGTCAGGACTTCATTTCGCAGGTCTGGCAAGTCATGAGGCAGACGCCCCATCACCACTATCAGATCCTCACCAAAAGGCCTGAGCGTATGGCCGACTTCCTCAATTTGCACCACTTGGACATTTTGCCAAACGTCTGGCTCGGAACCAGTGTCGAAAGCGCCGATGTTACGCATCGAATTGACGCCCTTCGGGATGTACCAGCGGCAATTCGCTTCATTTCGTTCGAGCCATTGATTGGGAGTGTCGGTGCGGTCGATTTGCGTGGCATCCACTGGGCGATCGTTGGTGGGGAGAGCGGTCGTTCCGCGCGTCCCATCCGCGAGGCTTGGATCGACGAAATTTACGAGCAGTGCCAAACAGCGGATACGGCGTTCTTCTTCAAGCAATGGGGCACATGGGGAAAAGACAATAAGCGTCGATCCAAAAAAGCGAATGGAAGAATCTATCGCGACCGCGTATGGGACGAGATGCCGTTGGCTTCCAATTCAATCTGATCGCGTCGCAGGAGATTTTCTATGGTTGCTAAGCCTTACACATTTGCGATGGGGGCTAAGCTTGAGGACCATACGAAGCAGAAGCACAAAATCCTCCGTGAATACTTTGATCGATATCTTTGGGTCCGATGCCGGCTTCCCCAGCAATCGAAATTCCGCGTCGCAATAGTGGATGGTTTTGCTGGCGGCGGCCGGTACGAGGACGGAAGTCCCGGCTCACCTCTGATTTTCCTTGAAGCTTTGGCAAATGCAACCACGGCCTTCAATATCCAGCGTGCAGCCGACAAAATGGCCGAGTTGGCAATCGAATGTCTTCTCGTTCTAAACGACGATGATGCTGAAGTCGTCGAGTTTCTAAAGAGCCAGGTTGCACCAGTTTTAGCTGGCATCAGGGAAACCGTGCCCAAGCTTCACGTGCAAATTCTCTTTCTGAATAAGCCGTTCGAAAAAGTGTATCCAGAGATTAAGGCACTCCTTGAACAGGGAAGCTATCCCAACGTCCTCTTCAATTTGGACCAGTGCGGTCACTCTCAGGTACATAGCTCGACGCTTACAGACATAATGCGCTCTTTTCGATCTCCCGAGATATTCTATACTTTTATGATTGAATCGCTGATCGCTTTTCTCCGAAAAGGCGATCCCAAGCGATATAGAAAGCAACTCTCGCACCTAAACCTCACGCCGGAATCGCTCGAAGCTCTTGGCACGCAAATGAGCAATCATGCATGGTTAGGATCAGCGGAGAAGGTCGTCTTCGATTCGTTCCACGATTGCGCCGCATTCGTGAGCCCGTTTTCGATTAACAACCCGAAGGGGTGGCGATATTGGCTAATTCATTTCGCTAACAACTATAGGGCAAGGCAAGAGTACAATAACGTCTTGCATCGCAATAGCACGATGCAGGCGCATTTCGGCCGTTCGGGATTGCGGATGCTCTCATATACCGCGTCCGACCCATCCAGTGGACTTTACCTGTTCGAAGAAGCTGACCGCGAAAGAGCGCGTGATCAGTTGCATGACGATATTCCGCGATTGGTGAACGAGTACGGGGACGCCATACAGATGGCCGACTTTTATCGAGGAATATACAATATGACACCCGCCCATATGGACGACATACACACGAGCGTGATCGAAAATTCCGATCTTGAGGTCGTAACCGAAGGCGGCGGCTCCCGCCGAGCCCCAAATACGATCGCAGCAAACGACGTCCTTCGACTCAAACCTCAACGCAGCTTTTTTCCAATGTTCCTCGAATCCGCGAGCGGCAAAAAAGAGCGCTAGGTCTCATCCCTCATATCGCCGGTTTTGCTCAAATCAGCAGGGTCCGAAATCTCTTGGCGACGAAGCAACCCGGCGTCCTCAAGCGCTTCGATGTCGGGCAGGTCGCGCAGCGTCTGCATGTCGAAGGCGGAGAGGAAGTGTTTCGTCGTGACATAGGTGTAGGGCGCGCCCGGCGTCGGGCTGCGCGGGCCGGAGGCGAGGAAATTGGCGTTGCGCAGGCTGGCGATCGTGTCCCGACTGACCTCCTTGCCGAAGATTTTCGACAGGTCGCCGCAGGTGATCGGCTGGAAATAGGCGATCGCCATCAGCACCATGGCCTCGAAGTCAGACAACGCCGGCGCCCCTCCCCGGGTCGGCGCTTGCGACGCCCGGATGGAGCCGGCGAAACGCGAATGCGTTCGGTGTTGCCAACCGCCGGCAACGAAGACGATCTCATAGGGCCGGTCACGCAATTCCGCGCGCAGGTCATCGATGAGCAGATCGATGCTGCAGTCCTTGCCGACGACACGGGCCAGCGTCTCGCGCCCGACCGGCTCGGCCGCGGCAAAGATCACTGCCTCGACGCGCAGCATCCATTCCCGCCAGCGCAGCTCCGGCGGCAAATCCGCTAGTTCCCGATCCAGGAGAACTTCCTCCGATGTCGATCCGCGGCCTCGCCGCGTGCTGGCTGCATTCGGTCCGCTCATGTCACAACCCATAGATCCGGAACGCGCTACGACCTGACAGTTCCCGCACGGCGCCAAAGCCTTCCAGCCGGTCAAATAGCCGGGTCGCCGCCCAGCGCGAGAGATTGCTGCCAGGGGCAGAGGCCGCCACGGCGTCCTCGTCAAGCAGGGCTTAGATGACCGCGCCAGCGCCCTTCGTCCGTTGACACCGTCAGGAAGACGAGGACGATCGCGCCGGCAAGCGCCGTCACGCCGATCCAGAAATGGAAGAGGAAGCAGATGCCGAGATAGAGCGGCATCCATGGCAGGTCGAAAAGCGCGGTCGGCCCCTGCCCGGAAAGGAAGCCGCGCACATTGTCGAGGTCGCGCAACGGCTGGAGCCCGTCGCCCGGCATGCGCGCCAGGAGCGGTAGGCGCAGCACGGCATCGTGCACGCGGCCGGAGAACCGGCTGTCGAAATGCTCGCCGATCCGCAGCAGCACGCGGGCGCGGACGATGTCGAGCACGGCCTGGAACAGGTAGAGCCCGCCGGCAAGAACCGCGAGCCCAATCAAAGTCGGCACACTGCCGCTCGCAAGCACGCGATCGTAGACCTGCAGCATGAAGACGGGCGACGTCAGCGCCAGAACGTTGACCACGCCGCTGATGAGAGCAATGCCGGCGATACTCTGTCGAAGGGGAAAGACGGCTGCCGCAGCATCGCGCTGCGGCAGTGTCCGAACCGTTGCGTGGTCCGTCATCGTGATTTCTTACGCCAGCAGTTGGCCATTGGACTGCAGCGTGAGGATATCGGCGCCGACATAGCCGGTCAGCGTCACCACATTGGTGCCATCGCTGATGGTCAGTACGGAAGAGGAGTCATACCAGTTGCTGTAGTTGTAGACGAGGTCGTTTACGTCGACGATCGCGGCGACGCCCGTAAAGTCGAGCGTGTCCGTGTCGCCGGTGCTGGAGCCGAAATCGGTGATGACATCCGTCGCCCAATTGCTTTCGAAGACAAAGGTATCGTTGCCGAGATCGCCGATGAAGGTGTCGTTGCCGGAGAAGCTGTACTGAGTGTCATCGCCGGTCGTGCCGTGCTGTTCGGTGCCGACGGAACCGAAATAGTTATAGAGACCGGCCGCAGAGGCCGTTCCGCCCGTGCCCATCAACTGATAGACGGCATAGTTGAACGTCGAGTTGGCAGACGCACCGCCCAGGTCGACGTGCAGCTTGAGATCCGATCCCGTGATGTCGAACGGCCCCGAAGGATAGCCGGTCATATTCGTGCCGAAGTCGAGGGAGTCGAGCATACCCGTGAACCCGCCATTCGCAGGATAGTCGAAGTTGCCTTCGAGCAGAACGGAATTGTCCGAGCGGCCCGACTCATTGCCGCCCGCCCATTGCTCGAACTGGCTGTCGATACCGTCGTCGTAGAACACGCCGTGCGCACCGAGCGGGTCGGTCGATGCCCAGCCGTCGAGATAGGCCTTCAGGTCTTCCGCACCAGCATACTGATAAATCTTGGCAACCATTGCGTTTCTCCTCTGTAGCGACTTGCCACCTCGGCAAGCCATTCTCTCTTCGACTGGCCGAAGAGAATTCCTTCAGAACTTGAAGTTCAGCGAGACTGTCGCCGTGCGGCCGGGTGCCGGCAGGATTCCGGCTCCAAGCGCCGGTAGATACGCCACATCCGCGACATTGTTCACGGCGAAGCGAAGCGTGGCGTTGTCGTTGAGCTTGTACGATCCATAGAGATCGAGAAGCGTATAGTCGTCAGCGGCATAGGCCGTGAGCAGCGACGGCATGGTGCCGACTGTCTGCTTCTCCACCTCGACGTGAGTGAGGCGTGCACCGAGCGTTAGATTCTCGTCGAACAGGCGAAGACCGCCATCGAGCGTCATCTTTGTGCGCGGCGCGGTGAAGATGATGTATTGGCCCGTGGTGTGGGACACACCGTTATAGGTGTATTGATCGGCGTAATCGGCGTCGAGGAACGTGAAGGATCCACCGAGATAGTAGCGCCCTGCATCGTAATTGCCTTCCAGCTCGATACCCCGCATGCGCGTTTTACCGTCGAGATTGACATAGGATGCGTATTCCACGGTCGATCCGTTGTCGGTTCGATCGATACTGCCGAGGGCGATGTAGTTCCTGATCTCACGATAGAAGGCGACGGACTTCAGGCGGACGCTGTCACCGCCCGCGAAGACATCGTCCTGCATGTAGTTCACGCCGAATTCGTAGGTCTTGCCTTCTTCGGCCTCAAGGTAGGGATTGGGGGCATTGGCAGGCCCGAAGGCAAGGACATGCGAACCGCCAGTAACCGCTTCCATGATGGTCGGCGGACGGAAGGTCTCGGAATACTTGCCGAAAATCTGAACACCATCGAATGGCTTGACCGCGATTATCGCATTGGGGAGAAGCGCGGCATCGGAGAGATCGACATTCACATCTTCGGTCGGATAGCGGATCACGTCCTCGGTCGTGACGACATCTCTAGAGGGCCGGCAAAGTGTGTCCCCGACAATGGTGTTCCCGAGACCGGCCTGTGCATTTACATAGTTCGTCCAGGCTGGCGCACCGCTATCTCTGAACGCGAGGATCGGCGCAGGAATGGCGCTGCAGGTGCCCGGAATGGTGGTGGTGACGGATACCGTCTCCGTATAAGGCTTGAGGAAGATCGTCGACGTGCCTGTAAGGTGGTAATAATCGTACCGCAGGCCGCCGGAGAGCATCAGCCAGTCGTCGTGCTCCAGCGTCGCATTGCTGAACACGCTGGCAACGGTGCGGGAGCCGGACGGATTGGACCCGCTGTACCAGTGCTCCGTCAAAGGATCCAACGCGATCGCGTCGCCCGAGACGGCGGTGTCTCCCTTGTCGCGGAAAATCTCCGCACCGTAATTCAGCGACAGCTCACCCATCGGAAGCGAGAAGCGGCTGGTGTTTTCGATACTGGCACCGAGCGTCCGCATGGCATAGTCCACATCGACCGCTTCCTGCCCCGCGGTTCTCTTGATGCGATGCTCCCCGTTCTCGACGTTGTTGAACGCGAACCTCGCCTTCAGGTCGATCAGCTCGCTATCGGGGTCCCACCCGAAGGCACCGACGACTGTATCGTTAGCGATGTCCTGCGTATCCTCACGTAGCGCTCCGGTATCCGTAAGCTGATTGGTTCCCTGACTGAACTGCGACTGCAAGTGCAGCCAGCTCAGATCGAAGGTCGAGTTCTCAGTGGGTCGCATTTTCGCCTTGAGCAGGCCGGACGTGCTTTCCGACCCCGTGAAGATCGGCTTATCGAGATTCTGGGTGTCCCAGCCCGAACCAATCGTGCCATTTTCACCAATCGCGTATTCACCGAGCCCCTTCCGGCTGATAGCCGCAAGAAGTGAGAAGTCGTCGCTCATGCGTACGGCGGCGGCAGCCGAGCCGGCGAAAGAGTATTCATTGCTGCCGGTCGTCGCGTCGAGCTCACCGCCGACAGTTTCGCCTTCACGGATCAGGTCGTCGGCAACGAGCGTGCGGAAATTGACCGAGCCGGCAAGCGCGCCCGCGCCCCCGACACCGGAGTTTCCACTCTTGTCTACCTCGACGGAGCGGATGAGCGCCGTATCGACATAGGCATAGCCGGTCGACCCGTGACCCGCGCGCTGGAAATTCTGCCGCGCGCCGTCGATCATCGTCGTCACGCGGTTCTGGTCCTGGAGGCCGCGCACATTGACGTTGATGCCCTGGTTCTGGGTATTGTCGCTGGAGACGTTGACCCCGGCGGTGTTGGCCAGCAGTTCGCGGGCATTGCGTACCGATGCATTCCGGATCGCTTCACGCCCGACGACGCTGACGCTCGCGGGCTCCTCGTAGACCCAGTCCGGCGTCCCTTGGAATCCCGATCCCGAGCTTGCATTGCGCGCGGATTTGGCAACGACGATCGTCTCCAGCATCGTCGATCCATTGTCGATACCGTTGTCCGCGGCAGCATCCTGTTCGCCGATCAGGGCCCTGCTCCCGTTTCCGGAGAGACGATAGGAGATACCGGTTCTGTTGAGCATTCTCGCCAGCGCCTCTGCCGGGGTGAAGCTGCCGACCACCGCATTCGTGCGGATGCCGCCTGCCTCGGTCGACGAAAGCGTGACCTGGAGACCGGACTGGCGGCCGAAGGTGCTGACGGCGCTCGCCAGCGGCTGGACGGGAATATCGAAATGCCGTGTCGTGGCCTCATGCGCCTGCGTGGCTGAAGGCGCCTGCGCCAAAGCCGGCACCGTCCCGCAAAGTGCGGCAAGCGCCGTCGCGGCAAGCAACGTTGCACGCGCCGCCCGCTTTCCCGGCCGGTATCCTCGATAGTCCCCAAACGCCCTGAACTGCATGCTACTCTCGTCTTTCTGTTCATGCGGCCAGCCTTTTCTTGACTATGCCGCTCAACAAATAGACGATTGCCTCGCAGATTTTTTTCAGGCTTTTTGCGCGACATCCCTAAATCATTGGAATACCGCTGATTTTTCAAAGATCAGAGCCGCGTGATGACCCGTGCGAAACGCGAGACGGTTCGGACCTTCCCCCTAAAAGGCTCCACGAGCGCCTCAAGCGCTTGATCAGGGTCGTGCAGGTCGTAGAACCCTGTCACGGTCATTCCCGCAAGGCCCGGATCGGGAACCGATATCCATGCAGGGTGGTAGCGCCGGATCTGCTCGATGACCGACCCGATCGTCCTGTCGACGACGTAGATCCGCCCTGTCCGCCATCCGGCAATATCCTCGATCGCGACACTCTGCTTCTTCATGGTTCCGGCACCGGTGTCGACGACCAGCATCTCGCCCGGTGAGAGCATTTCGGACGGGTGTCCGACGTCGCCGTTCAGGGATGCCGTCACGGCGCCCCGCGCAAGTGCGACGCTCGTCAGGCGGTCGCTGATCTCCACGTCGAAGGCTGTTCCGAGAACCTCCACCTTCACGCCGTTCGCGTCGACGACGAAAGGCCGCCCCTCATCCTTCACGACATCGAAGAACGCCTCGCCCTCCAGAAGAACGACCGTACGGCGGTCTCCGGAAAAATCGGTCGCAATCGCGCTCGATGCCGCGAGCAACACGGTGCTGCCGTCCTCAAGGGTAATCGTGCGGCTTTCGGCGGTGGTCGTCTGGTAGTCCGCGCGCAGATAGATGGTGATCATCGGCGTAAAGACAATCGCCAGACAGATGACGACTCCGGCCATGGCCGCCAGCACGCCGCGGGAACGCCAACGGGCGCGCCGCACCAGGGGACGCGGCGATGGCGCGGCCCGACGGGGCGCATTCTCCCAATGCTCGCGGTACTGCGGTTCGCATGCGCCGAAGGCCATCCAGGCCCTTTGCGTGCGCTGCCAGGCAAGGCGGTTGATCTCGGCACTGCCGAGCCACGCCTCAAGGTCCGCCTGCAGCCCTCCATCCTGCGGCGCCTCCTGCAGATGCAGAAGCCAGTCGGCAGCCTCCTCCAGAAGCTCGGCCGGAAGCTCGATCTCGTCACTCGGACTGACAGTCATGGGATTTGAGCCTGTTTTCATGTGCCATGCCGACCCGCCCTGCCATTCGCCTCTGCTAAAGAGACGATCAGCGCGGGGATTTTTTTCACGCGCGACGGATGTTTCCGCCTTTTCACTTTATTTTCCTGGAGAATTCCACGATCGCCCCCTTGATCAACCGATGCACGCTGGCAACGGAAACATCGAGATGGGCCGCGATCTCCTCCATCCTGTAGCCGCCGAAGCGATGCATTTCCATGGCGATGCGGGCCTTGGCCGGCATCTGCGACAGGACAGTTTCCACCTGGCGGACCTGATCGCAGAAGAGCGCATGTTCCTCGGGATTGCCATGATCCTGCGGCAATCCCCAGAACGGCGTGTCGTCGGGCCTCTCCCGCAGATCGTATCGCCGTCGCCTGCGGACATCGAGCGCCAGATTGCGGACGATGCGCAGGAGATAGGGCTTCAGCTTGGCAAGGTTCTCGGCCTCTTCAGGGACGAACCTGACAAACGCCTCCTGAACGACGTCCTCGGCATCCTCGCGCGAGCCGAGGATCGGCGTCGCATAACTGATCAGGTCGGCACGATGCGCGAGATAGGCGGCATAACGCTTATCGTCTTGCTTGATTCCCATGCTTAGACCGGGCGCCGGAATTTTCTCGAAATTGAACTGGACGTCTGCGGCGGACCCCAGGTGGGAACGGGCTCGCCCGCCATCAGATATCATCTGGAATCGCAACAGACCAGATATACTGGAGAAATATAGTCATGTTTTTTGGGCTGGATTAGGCGGCGCGGGAAACCCGCGCCGCCGACGCGCTAGTAGATCGTCAGCGCCGGGATGTAGCTCACCGCCAGCATCAGGAGCATGGCCATGACGAAGAACGGCCAGAGTTCCCGTGTCGTCGCACCCAGCGGCGCCTTCGCGATCGACGAGGAGATGAAGAGCGTCGTGCCGATCGGCGGCGTGTAGAGGCCGATGCCGAGATTGATGACCATCATCAGGCCGAGCTGCACACGATCCAGCCCGATGACATCGGCAAGCGGCACGAAGACCGGACCGAGCAGCAGAATGGCCGGCGGCAGGTCGAGCGGCATGCCGACCACCAGCATCAGGACGTTCATCATGAGGATGATGACGATTGGGTTCGCCATGTTTTCCGCCACCCAATGGGCAACGAACTGCGGCGTCTGGTCGAAGGTCAGCACCCAGCCGACCGCCGCGCTGCCCATGATGACCAGCATCACGACGCCTGTCGCGACCCCTGCCTCCACGACATTGTCGCAGAAGCGCTTGAAGCTGAGATCCCGGTAGAAGGCGACGCTGAGGATGAGCGAATAGACGACCGACAACACGGCCACCTCGGTGGGTGTCGCAAAGCCGAAGCGCAGGCCGAGGATGATCAGCACCGGCAGGGCGAGCGCCGGAAAGCTCTTGCCCGCCATGAGGGCGAGGTCGCGCTTGCGCACGCGCTCCTTGGAAACCGGATAGCCGCGCCGGACCGAAATCCACCAGCAGACGAGGATGAAGCTGCCGGCCATCAGCAGGCCCGGCAGGATGCCGGCGATGAAGAGATTGGCGACGCTGACGCCGCTGACCAGCGAATAGAGGATCATCGGGATCGACGGCGGAATGAGCACGTCGATGACGGCGGACGTGGCATTGTTGGCGGCACAAAGGGGTGCCGGATAGCCGTGGCGCTTTTGCCAGGGAATGAGGACGGAGCCGAGCGCGCTGGCATTCGCGACGGCCGAGCCCGAGACCCCGCCGAAAACGACGGAGGAGATGACCGTCGTCGAAAGCGCCCCGCCGCGCCAGCGCTGCAAGGCCTTGGAGGCAAGTTCCAGGAGCTGCTGGCCGAGCGTGCCGCCGAGCATCAGGGTGCCGGCCAGCATGAAGAAGGGCAGCGCCAGCATCGGGAAGGACTGGGTCTGGTCGTAGACCTGCTGCGCGACGATCGACAAAGGCACATAGTCGACCGACAGGACGGCGATGCCGGCCGCGATGATCAGCGCATAGCCGACGGGGACGGCGAGCATCATCAGCACGCAGAAGGCGACGATCATGATCAAGGTCATCATAGCGGCATTTCCTCGGTTTCTGCCTGCGGGCGGGCGGCCCAGCCGTTGACGAAGACGCGCAGGCACGCCGTCGCGGTCACCACCGCCACGAGCACGGCGCCGACCGCGATGGAATAGTAGCCGATGCTGTTCGGCAGTTGCAGGACGGGGCTGCGCTCGATGCTGGCGATCTCCGCCACCACGAGGGCCTGATCGGCAAGCACCGCGAAGGCGGCAACGGAGATCAGGTTGGCAACCATGAAGATGACGGTCTTGCCGCGCTCATCGAATTTCCCGTAGATCCATTTGACCGCCATGTGGATGCCCATCTGCGCGGCAAGCACGATGCCGGCGACGATGAACCACGGGAAGATGAGCGTCGGCAGTTCCTGCGCGAAGTTGAAGCCGCCGCTGGCAAGCGTATAGCGCGCGACCACGTTGGCGGTCATGACGACCGTCAGGACGATACCGGCCAGAATGATCACGAAGCGGCACAGGAGCGTTATCGCCCTGTCGATCCGGTCGGCGGCAACCAGCAAACCATCGGTCATGCGTGCTCCTCCCCCAATATGCACGGATGATGGATGAACCGCACACCGCAGGAGCGGTGCGCGGCATGGCGAGGATCAGCCCTTCGCGGCGCCGGCGATCTGCGCGACGAAGTCGCCGAACGGCTTCTGCTTCCAGGTGTCGAGCACGGATGCGGTCGCCGCGACGAAGGCGGCGCGGTCCACCTCGGAGATCTCGATGGCCGGATTGGCCTTGAAGGTCTCCAATGTCTGCGTCGCCGTCTCGGCGGAGAGGCTGCGCTGCAGCTTGCCGGCCTCCAGCGCGGCGGCCTTCACCGCTTCCAGATCGTCGCCGAGCCGCGCCTGGGACATCTTCGACATCAGGAAGGGCGTTGATTCCCACTTGTGCGCCGTCAGGCTGATGAACTTGTTGACCTCGTAGAGCTTCGAGCTCTCGATATTGGCAAGCGGGTTCTCCTGGCCGTCGACGACGCCCTGCTGGAGCGCGATGTAGAGTTCGCCGAAGGCGATCTGTTCGGTGCCTGCGCCGAGCGCCTGGAAGATGTCGATGGTCATCGGATCGGCGGGCGTGCGGATCTTCAGGCCCTTCACGTCTTCGGGCGTCTTGACCGCCAGCTTCGAGTTGGAGAGGTGGCGGATGCCGTTGTCCCACCAGTCGAGCGCCACGACGCCGACGGCATCGAAGCGATCGGCAAGCGTCTTGCCGACGTCGCCCTGCAGGACCTCGATCGCCCTGTCGGCGGTCTCGAACAGGAAGGGCAGGCCGAGCGCGGCGATTTCCGGGATGAGCGCGGAGACCGGGCCCTGGCTGTTGGCGGTGATATCGAGCGCGCCGGTGCGCAGGCTCGTCAGCATCGCGGAATCGCTGCCGAGCGTTTCGGATCCGGCGACATTGACCGTCACGCGGCCGTCCGTCTTTTCCTTCACCAGTTCGGCGAACTTGTCCGCCGCCACCGTGCGCGGATTGCCGGGCGCGGCACCGTGGCCGAGCGTCAGCGTCACGGCCGCGCGCGCCGGACGCGCGAAGGACAGAATGGCGGGCGCTGCCAGAACAGCGCCGCCTGCAGCCAGGAATGCCCGCCGCTTCATGGAATAGGTCATCATCAATCCTCCCGGTTAGCGCCCCTCCGGCGCGATGTTTTGAACTCCCGCGGACAGCCGGCTCCCGACCGTTGTCCACGTATCCGATTCAGCCTGCGTCCAGCCACCCTTTCGTCTGTTCGACGATGCGGCCTGTGGATATGCCGTAGCGATCGTGCAGCGTCGGCAGGGCGCCGGCGGCAAGATAGGAATCCGGCAATGCGATATGCCGCAGGCGCGGCGCGCGGCCATTGGCAAGCAGCGCCATGGCGACCGCCTCGCCGAGCCCGCCGACGCACGAATGGTTCTCGGCCACCACGAGCAGCCTGTCGGCCCGGTCCACTTCGGCAAGGATGGTGGCGACGTCGAGCGGCTTGATCGTCGGCGAATGCAGGACGGCGGCACGGATGCCGTCCTTCTCCAGCGCACGGGCAGCCTCCAGCACCCGCATCGTGAGGATGCCGGAGGAAAGGAAGAGCACGTCCGCCCCGTCGCAAAGCAGCTTCGCCTTGCCGAGCTCGAAGCGATAGTCGTAGTCGTCGAGCACGACCGGGACCTGGCCGCGCAGCAGGCGCAGATAGACGGGCCCGTCATGGGCGGCAATCGCCGGAACCGCCTGCTCGATATCGAGCGCGTCGCAGGGGTCGACGATCGTGATGTCGGGCATGGCGCGGAAGATGGCGATGTCGTCCGTCGCCTGGTGGCTCGGGCCGTATCCGGTGGTCAGTCCCGGCAGGGCGCAGGCAATCTTGACCGGCAGCTTTTCCTCCGCGATCGCCATGGCGATGAAATCGTAGGCGCGGCGTGCGGCGAAGACCGCATAGGTCGTAGCGAACGGAATGAAGCCCTCGCGGGCAAGGCCCGCCGCCGTGCTCATCAGAAGCTGTTCGGCCATGCCCATCTGGTAGAAGCGGTCCGGAAAGGCCTTCGCGAAGATGTGCAGATCGGTATATTTGCCGAGATCGGCGGTAAGGCCGACGATCCGCTCGTCATGCCGCGCAAGCTCGACGAGCGCATGACCGAAGGGGGCCGGTCGCGTCGCCTGCCCTTCGGCGGCGATCGAGGCGATCATGGCGGAAGTCGTGAGCCGCTTCGTGGCCGTGGTGCTCATGCCGGGCGTCCCCTCTCCAGAGCTTCAAGGGCGAGCGCCCATTCGTCCGCCTCGACGCGGATGAAGTGCGTCACCTCGCGGCTTTCGAGGAAGGGCACGCCCGTGCCCATCTTCGTATCGAAAACGATGGCGCGCGGCCGGTCGTCGGAAAGCGCCATGGCCGTGTCGAAGGCCGCGCGCACCGCCTCGATGTCGTTGCCGTCGATCCGCTGCACATGCCAGCCGAAGGCGGCGAACTTGTCCGTCACGGGTTCGGCGGAGAGCATTTCGCGCGAGGGGCCGTCGGCCTGCTGGTTGTTGAAATCGACGAGGTTGACAAGGTTGCCGAGCCGGTGATGCGCTGCGCCCATCGCCGCTTCCCAGGTTGAGCCCTCGCCAAGCTCGCCGTCCGACATCAGATTGAAGATGAAGCGGTCAGAGCGCTTGCGCTTGAGGCCGAGCGCCATGCCGACGGCGATGCCGAGGCCGTGGCCGAGCGAACCGCCGGTAATCTCCATGCCCGGCGTGTAGGAGGCCATGCCGGACATGGGCAGCCGCGACTCGTCGCAGCCATAGGTTTCGAGTTCGTCCTCGGGCACGATGCCGGCTTCGATGAGGGCGGCGTAGAGCGCGATGGCATAGTGACCGATCGACAGCAGGAAACGGTCGCGTCCTTCCCAGTGCGGGTCCTCGGGCCGGTAGCGCAGCGCGTGGAAATAGGCGACGGCGAGCACGTCGGCGATGCCGAGGGCCTGGCCGACATAGCCCTGCCCCTGCACCTCGCCCATCAACACCGCGTTGCGGCGGATGCGATAGGCCCGCTCGACCAGCGAGACATTTGCGCGGAGCGCGGGATTTCCGGCTGCGGTTTCCATCGTCATGAGGTTCCTCCGCCCACTGGCCGTCAATGGATCAGCATGCCGCCATTGACGTCGATGACCGCACCGGTGACGTAGGACGAGAGGTCCGAGGCGAGGAACAGGTAGATGTTCGCGACGTCCCGCGCATCGCCGAGCCGGTTGAGCGGGATACCCTTGAGGATATCGGCGCGCATGGCGTCGGTGAGCTTGCCGCCGGTAATGTCGGTCTGGATGAGGCCGGGCGTCACGGAGTTGACGCGAATGCCGTCGACGCCGAATTCGCGGGCCATCGCCTTTGCCAGGCCGAGCACGCCCGCCTTGGCCGCAGAATAGTGCGGGCCACCGAAGATGCCGCCGCCGCGCTGGGCCGAGACCGATGACATGCAGGCGATCGAGCCGCCGCCGTTTCCACGCATGTGCGGAATCGTCGACTGGCTGAGATTGAGCACGCCCGTCATGTTGACAGCGACGATGCGCTCCCAGTCCTCGCCGGTAATGTCGAGGGTCTTCACCGGCTGGGTGATGCCGGCATTGTTGATCAGGATGTCGACCTTGCCGAAAGCCTCGACCACGCGGGCAATCGCCGCATCGCAGGAGGCCCGTTTCGTCACGTCGCAGGCAATGCCGAGATGGGCGCCGCCATCGACGGAGGGAAGGGCCGCGGCGGCTTCGGCGCTCGCAGCCTCGTCGAGGTCCAGAATGGCGACGCGCGCTCCGTGCTCGGCGAACAACTCGGCGGTCGCCCGGCCGATGCCGCGCTTGCTCGCAGCGCCCGAGATCACGGCGGTCTTGCCCTTCAGCAGCATATCTTTTCTCCTCCCTGGACGCCGGCCACGCCGGCCCCATCGATCCTGGCGCCAGACATCCGGCCGCCGCTCCGCCCTGCCAGCGGATGGGGTGAGGTATCGCAAAGGCATCCGGGGCCTTCAAACGCGAAGTTTACACCGGTAGGTGAATCTGCTTCACTAATCGAATGTTGAACGGAATTTCACTGTCCTCCATTCGCGCCTTCGAATCCGCCGCCCGCCTCGGCTCGTTTCGCGCCGCAGCCGACGAGTTGCATCTATCGGCAAGCGCGGTAAGCCATGCCATCGTCAAGCTCGAACGGGCGTTGGGGACCGCGCTGTTCGAACGCACGACCCGCGCAGTGCGGCTGACCATCGACGGACAGGCCCTCTTGACGCATGCCTCCAACGCTTTCGAGGAACTGCGCTGCGGCATCGAACTCGTATCGTCGAACAGGTCACGCCTGCTTCGCCTGCATTGCGCGCCGAGCTTCGCTGCACAGGTCCTCTCCCCGCGCCTGCCGCAATTCCTGGCGGCCAATCCGGGCATAGAGGTGCGCCTTGCCGCAAGCACCAGCTATGTGCGCTTTGTCGACGGGGAATTCGACGCCGATATCATCTATGGCCAGCCGACGGGCGACGATCTCGTCGTCATTCCGCTCGGCAGCGAAAGGGTGACGCCGCTCTGTACGCCCGAAATGGCCCAAGGCATCCGCAAGCCGCGCGACCTATTGTCGAAGATCCTGATCCGCAGCGACAACAAGCGCCTGCGCTGGCCGGACTGGTTCGACGCCAACGCCCTCGGCACACCGCCGGTCCAGAGCGTCAGCTTCGACCGTTCGTTCCTCGCCATCGACGCGGCAGCAAACGGCCTCGGCGTCGCGCTGGAATCGACCCGGCTCGCCCATCGCGAACTGAAAAGCGGCAAGCTCGTCGCGCCGCTGACAGGCGTCGCCAGGGACGTGCACTATATCGGCCACTATCTCGCCTTCCCGAAATCGGGATCGCAGCGGCGCCTGGCGCGCAGGTTCGCCGAATGGCTCGTTGCCGCGCTGGACGAGGCGCCGGGCGGCGAAACCGGCGCCGGGATTGTTGAAGCAGATTCATCGGTCCGTTAAATCTTTCCGTTTGTCGTTTCCCGTGCCCCGAACCATCAATCGGGAGCGCGAGGAGCCTCGTCTTCCGCGCGGCTAACCGGCCGCCGCCGGGATCGGGAGGACGAAATGACAGAGCGGATCGTGTCCGCATCCGGCGCGCCCTATGACGGGCACAGCCGCGAGACGATGCTGGAAAGCCTGGCGCGCCTCGGGTTCAGCCATGTCGAGCCCGCCTTCATCGTCGGCTATACCGAACCCTTCGACGAGGACGCCTTCCGCCCGGGTGAAGCCGGGGAATGGCGGAGCGCGATGCGGAATGCGGGGCTATCGTGCCATGCGATGTCATCGCATATCGATCTCGGCCTCGACGACGCCGTCGCGATCTTCACCGGGCGCATGGAATTTGCCGCCGCCCTCGGGGCGTGCGTCATCGCCACGAATGCCAGCGCCCGTGCACGCGAAGCGGCCTTTCACAGCAATATCGAGGTGCTGCTCCGCCGCGCCGAGGATCTCGGCGTGGTCATCGCCCTCGAGAATCCCGGGGACGGCAGCGATAACCTGATCAACACCGCGGCCGACGGCATCGCCCTCGTTGCGCGCTACGCGACGCCCTTTCTGAAGCTCAACTACGATGCCGCGAACACCGCCTCGCACAGGCCCAGTCTCAGCGATTTTGCCGGCGACGCGGTACGTGCCCTGCCGGCTTCCGCCCATGCGCATATCAAGGACGTGAGCCGCAACGACGACGGCTGGTTCTTCAAGCCGATCGGCGATGGCGGCATCGGTTGCGCACGCATCCTTTCGGCTATATCGGCGCTGCCGGATTTTCCCATCAGCATCGAACTGCCGCTGCGGCTCCATCGCGATCCGGCGGCACGGCCCGTCCGCCGTAGCGAGCCGCTTGCGCTCGACACCATCGAAAGCGCCCTCGCCCGCTCCCTCAAGGTCGTTCGAGGGGCGCTGGCCGGTCAGGGCTGACGTTTACCGGAGGAGAAAGACATGCAGCGTTTCATCAACGACCCGGACCAGGTGGTCGAGGACACCGTGAAGGGCTTCGTCAAGGCACATTCCGACATCGTGCGCCTTGCCGAGAACCCGCGCGTCGTCGTGGCAAGGCAGGCTCCCGTCGCCGGCAAGGTCGGCGTGGTGACGGGCGGCGGCTCCGGCCATGAGCCGGCCTTCATCGGCTATACGGGCAGGAACATGCTCGATGCGGTCGCCGTCGGCGAGCTCTTCTCCTCGCCGACGGCGAAGAGCTTCCACGACGCCATCCGCGCGGCCGATGGCGGCAAGGGCGTCGTCGTGCTCTACGGCAACTATGCCGGCGACAACATGAACGTAAAGATGGCGACGAAACTTGCCGCCAAGGACGGGATCGAGGTCGCCACGGTCGTCGCAAACGACGACGTCTGCTCCGCGCCCGCCAGCGAGCGCGAGAAGCGCCGCGGCGTCGCCGGCGAGATTTTCATGTGGAAGGTCGGCGGCGCCAAGGCCGCGACCGGCGCAAGCCTCGAGGAGGTCCGCGCGGCCGCCCAGAAGGCGATCGACCGTTGCCGTTCGATCGGCGTCGGCCTCGGCCCCTGCACGCTGCCTGCCGTCGGCCATCCGAACTTCCGGATCGAGCCGGGCACGATGGAAGTCGGCATCGGCCATCACGGCGAGCCGGGCGTGCGCGTCGAGCCACTGAAGACGGCGGAAGAGGTTGCGAGGGACATGGTGAAGATCGTGCTCGACGACCACGGCCTGCCCGAGGGCACCGAAGTCGCCGTGCTCGTTTCCGGCCTCGGCGCCACGCCGCTCAACGAACTCTACATCCTCAACGATACGATCGAGAGCGAGATTTCGGCCCGCGGCCTGAAGATCCGCAAGACCTGGATCGGCAATTATTTCACCTCGCTGGAAATGGTCGGCGCGACGCTGACCGTCATGGCGCTCGACGATGAACTGAAGACGCTGCTCGACGTCGAGACGCGTTGCACGATCCTGCTCTGAGGAAGGAAACCATGCAGACTTTCGACAATGCCTCCTCCGGCGCCATCGTCCTGTCGATGGCCGAACGGATCATCGAGAACCGCGCCTATCTCAGCGAGATCGACGGCAAGATCGGTGACGGCGACCACGGCGTGAACATGGCCAAGGGCTTCGGCATGGCCGCCGAGCGGCTGAAGGGCAAGGACGCCTCGCTTTCCCAGTCCCTCGATACGCTCGGCACCGTGCTGATGACGGAGATCGGCGGCTCGATGGGCCCGCTCTACGGCGTCATGTTCACGGAATTTGCGGAAACCATCGAGGGCGTGGAAAAGATCGACGCCGCGACCTTCGGCAGGATGCTGCATGCCGGCCTTTCCGGCATCCAGTCGATCGGCGCGGCCAAGGTCGGCGACAAGACGCTGCTCGACACCCTCGTCCCCGGCGTCGAGGCCTTCGACAAGGCGACGGCAGACGGGAAGTCTTTCAGCGATGCGCTCGACGCCCTGGTCGCCGCCGCCGAGGCGGGGCGCGATTCGACGCTTAACCTCGTCGCGAAGATCGGCCGCGCAAGCCGTCTCGGCGAACGCTCGCTCGGCGTCCTGGATGCTGGCGCGACGTCCTGTGCAATCATCCTCAAGGAACTTGCGCAAGGCGCCAAAGCAGCCCTTGCGAGCCCATCGTGACCTTTACGCCGGCGGACCGCGGCAACTGTCCCCGGCCCCGACGTGCAGCTTATACCGCCTTCCGCTGCCGGACGAAGCCGAAGACCGAGATCGCCAGGAACGCGGCGACAAGCGCCTGCGCAAGCAGCGCCTCGCTAACCGGGTAGAGGCCGAGATAGATCTGCAGCCATGGGCGATCCGGGAACCAGGCCACCGGCGTCGCGGAGACCAGGGCGGCCGTCTGGAGGCCGCGGATGCCGCTGCCGACCAGCACGACGCACAGAACGGCGAGCAGCGCGCCCGTCAGCCGGAAGAAGGCTGCGACGGGCAGCCGCGCCTCGAGGCCGAGCATGACATAGCCGACCCCGGCCGCCAGCACACCGCCCGCAGCAAGGCCTGCAAGCACCGGCAGGGCCGGCGCGTCGATCAGCAGCGCCTCGTAGAAGAGGACCGTCTCGAAACCCTCGCGGAAGACGACGAGGAACGATAGCGAGAACAGGGTGAACCATCCGAGGTAGCCCTTGCCGCCGCCCTCCGTCGCCTTCGCCGCGGCCGCCGCCTTGCGCCGGATCTCCGCGATCCAGTCGCCGACATAGGATTTGCGGAAGATCCAGTGCGTCACGTAGACGAGCACCGCGGCCGCGGCCAGCGCCGAGAGCCCTTCCAGCAGTTCCCGCTGGAGCGTGCTCAGGGCGAACAGGCGCCCGACGGCGAACCAGAGGGCGAAAGAACCGCCGAGCGCGGCGAAGACGCCGCCCGCCACCGGCCGGCGCCAGCCGCCGGCGCCGCGGGCGGGAAGGCCGCTCGCCTTCAGTGCGCCGATCATGCAGGCAAGGACAAGGACCGCCTCCAGCGCTTCCCGAAGGAGGATGGCGAGGGACTGCAGGAACGCTCCGAGACCCGAAAGCCTTGTGTCGAGGATGCGGGCTGCCTCCTGCGTCGCCGCTTTCATGCGCGCCACGGCAAGCGTCAGGGCATCCCCCGGCCCGCGGGCGGCCACGATGCGGCCGAAGCCCGGTTCCGCCGCGCTGCCTTCCCAGAAATCCGCCTCCATCCTCAGCGCGAGGGCCGGAGCGCGCGGCATCAGGCGCTGCTCGATATCGGGGTCGAAGAGTGCATAGGCTTCCAGCCGCTTCAGCTCGGCGTCTTCCCAATTCTCCGCCGCCGAATCCGCCAGCATCTCGTCGAGGACATCCGGCAGGAGCGAAAGCGCTGCCCCGTAGCCGCCCTTCGACAGGTCAGTGCCATAGGCCGCGGCAACCAGCCCCCGCGCCTCCTCCGCAAGGCCTGCAACCTTTGTCCCGTCGCCCTTTTGCGCGATCAGTGCCTGCATTTCCTTGAAGATGGCCGAAAGCCTGTCAAAGGCCTGCGGCGAACGGGCGGCAAGGTCGTAGCCGAGGTCCCCGAACAGCATCTCCGCCCGGTCACGGAACAGCCCGGCCTCGAAATATTCGAAGGGAATGGCGATTTCCCCGTCCCGTACGCCTTTCTCATATTCGACCGGTACGAGCGCCAGGAAACGCGCAAGCAGTTGGACCCGCCGGTCGCGCTCGTCGGGCGAAAGGCTCGCCGGTGCATAGGTGGCCAGCAGGGCTTCGATGCGCACGAGCGTCGCGTCAAGATCCGGGGCCTGCGGATCGTCCAAGCGGGTGAAGGCTTCGGCGATCTCGCCCGCCTTCTGCGCGCCGAGCCGGGCCGCTAGGCTCTCCGACAGAAGCGCATGCAGTCCCGCTGCCCGCGCAAGCGAGCCTGCAAGCTGGACCTCATAACCGGCAGCGCGGTGGTCTCGCGCCTCCGCGACGGCCTTGCGCAGCTCGCCGGCATAGACGCCGAGCAATTCCGTCTGGATCACGCCACGCGCCTCGTTAGGCGCCATCCGGCCGGCGCGTACCTCGCGCATGGCGATGCTGGCGGCCGTGTCGCGCGAGGTCCGGGCATATTCGCGGATGTTGAGCCAGCCGGCGGCTTCTTCCACCCGCCCTGCTTCGAGGCTCGAAAGCGCCGCGCGGAAGGCCCCGCCGAGCAATCCGGTCCAGACGCGGGCGCGCGCCGAGGCCGACGCTTCCGGATCCCAGCGCCCCACCGCTTCCGCGAAGGCTGTAACGGCCTTATCGACGGCTTCGACCCGGGAGGGCGCCGCCGCTTCATAGGCGGCCCGCAGCCGGGTGGACCAAAGGCCGCGAACGGCCTCCAGCCGTGCCGCCACATCCTCGTGCAGGCGGGTGTCCGGTGTCCGGAAGAGACGGCGCTGGATCTGGGCGCTTTCCGCCCGCAGGGCTTCGGCATCCTGCCACGGCACGTCCGCCGCTGCCACGGTCCCGAAGGCAGCGAAGAGGAAGGCCAGCGCCAGAAGGAACAGGCGGGCGGCTTGGGCGATCATGGATGGGCCTCTTTCCCGGCGGGCAGGGTGAATTTTCCGGCCGCAAGCTCGAAGGGGGGAATGATCAGGTCCGTCTTCAACGTGTTGTAGGCGAATTCCTGGGTGGCGACGCGATACCAGAGCCGGGCTTCAAGGATGAACGGTCCCTTCACCTCCGGCGGAAGCGGCGCCTCGTAGGCGACGACGTCCTCTGCCTTCGGCGGCACACCGGGGCGGACATGGGTGACGGTCGCCGTGATGAAGGTCAGGTGATCGGGAATGCGCCTGCCGTCCGTATCGCGGAAATCCTCGCGCCAGATCACGGCGTCCGGGTCGGTCT
>Ga0180218_1000313_pt1 | contig 57286 bp, 53 predicted proteins | sample eDN3rd37CKraftBY_FD_151334 | JGI IMG/M metagenome (GOLD analysis project Ga0180218, IMG submission 151334) | Enriched backyard soil microbial communities from Emeryville, California, USA - eDNA 3rd pass 37_C Kraft BY (version 2) (version 2) | ecosystem: Environmental > Terrestrial > Soil >... | reverse complement strand
CCCGCCTCCCCAGAAGGCGGCACCGCCATCCCAGTCGGCGGTGTCGTAGTCATCATGGCGGCGGGTTCGGACATCCGCAACGACGAATTCATCAACTGTGGATAACTCGGCCTGGCGGACGCCGATTTCGTCGCCCGGACGCCGCTTTCGTCGCCCGGACGCCGATTTTCCTCGCCCGGACGCCGCTTTCGTCGCCCGGATGCCGATTTTCGTCGCCCGGACGCCGCTTTCGTCGCCCGGACGCCGCTTTCGTCGCCCGGATCAGGACATCTGGCGTAATCAGGCTGATCCGCCCACGAACGTCCTGCCCTCGCCAGATGTCCTGATTCCGGCGGATGGCAGGCGGTCCGGCAGGCGGGCCGAGAGTGCCGGGCCCCGCCGGCATGGCACGGCGGGGCTACGGGCTCGCGGGGTAGTCGCCCACGGGGCGCTTCACCACCGTGAGCAGCACCGCGGAGTCCTCCAGCGCGTCGAGACGATGGCGCTGCGGGGGAATGGCGAGGTGATCACCGGATGCCCCGTCCCACGACCGGTCGCCGGCGACGATCCGCACGCGGCCGACGAGCACCTGCAGGGTCGCCTCGCCGGGGCTCTCGTGCTCGCCCAGCTGCTCCCCGCCGCGCAGCGCGATGACCGTCTCACGCAGTGCGTGCTCGTGGTCGCCGGTGATGGTGCGCGCCGCGCGACCGCTCGAGGCGATGCGGGCGGTCTGCATGAGCTCCGCAACCAGGTCGGTCAAGTTGTCGTCGACAGCGCGCATCGGGCTCCCCGTTCATCGTCGAGTGGGTCCTGCGCTCAGGCTACGCCGTCGCGGGCGGTTCGACGATCTTCCAGTACGAGTCCTTTCGCACGACGAGTCCGTCGCGGACCGTGTAGAAGTCGCATCCGCGCACCTCTTTGCGCTCACCCGAGACCGTCGTGCCGGTGAGCAGCCATGTGGTCATGCCCGTCTGCCGGTCGTCGTCGACGAAGTGCTCCTCCTCGCCGTAGTGCACATCGGGCAGCCCGGCGAACCGGCCCGCGAGCGCTGCGCGCACCGCCGCCTTGCCTTCGAAGCGTGACCCCCACGGCTCGGGTCCGCGCGGCATCTCGAGCACGCAGTCGTCGGCGAAGAGCGCCATGATCCGGTCGAGATCGTGCGCGTTGAACGCGTCGCACAGCTCGATCAGCGCCGACCGGATGTCCATGTCTGCACGGTACGCCTGCCGCGTACCCTGGGGAACATGGAACGGATCTTCCGGATGCCTTTCGCCAAGGTCTACCCGATGTACATCCAGAAGGCCGAGCGGAAGGGTCGGACGAAGGCCGAGGTCGACGAGGTCATCGAGTGGCTCACCGGCTTCGATGACGCGACGGTCCAGCGGCATCTCGCCGACGGCACGACCTTCGAGGACTTCTTCGCGGATGCGAACCTCAACCCGAACGCCGACCTCATCACGGGCGTCGTGTGCGGGGTGCGCGTCGAGCAGATCGAGGACCCGCTCATGCAGAAGATCCGCTACCTCGACAAGCTCGTCGATGAGCTCGCGAAGGGCAAGGCGATGGAGAAGATCCTCCGTCAGCCGAGCACGCCGGCCGCGGCGAAGCGATGACGACGCGCCTGCTGCTCATCTCCGACACCCACATCCCCGGGCGCGCGAAGCGCCTCCCCGAGACCGTATTGAGGGCAGCGGATGCCGCGGACCTCGTGATCCACGCGGGGGATTGGGTCGCGGCATCCGTGCTCGATGAGCTCGAGCAGCACGGCGAGGTGCTGGGGGTTTACGGGAACAACGACGGCCCGGACCTGCGCGAGCGGCTGCCCGAGGTCGCGCGCCGCACGATCGAGGGCGTGCGATTCGCAGTCGTGCACGAGACGGGAGCGGCGCAGCGGCGCGAGGTGCGCATGGACGAGGCGTTCCCCGACACGGACGTGCTCGTGTTCGGGCACAGCCACATCCCGTGGCACACGGTGTCGCCGCGCGGCATGCGGCTGCTCAACCCGGGCTCGCCCACGGATCGCCGCCGCCAGCCGGTGCACACGATGATGACCGCGATCGTCGACGACGGCGAGCTGCGCGAGCTCGACCTCATCTCGCTCTGAGCGCGGTCAGCGGAGTGCTTCGGCCTTCTCGCGCAGCACGCGCTGCTGCACCTCGTTCGCTGTGAGGCCGGCGGCAGTCAGCAGCTCGGACCTCGCTTCGTCGTAGCGTCCGAGCTGCGCGAGCAGCTCACCGCGCACGCTCGGCACGAGGTACGAGCCGCGGAGCGCGCCGGAGCCTTCGAGCTCGTCGACGATGCGCAGGGCGTCGGCAGCACCGGATGCCTTCGACACCGCCACCGCTCGATTGAGCTCGACCACGGGGCTCGGCGCGATGCGTCCGAGCACCTCGTACAGCAGCACGATCCGGTTCCAGTCCGTCTCGTCCACGCTGGGAGCGACGGCGTGGCACTGCGCGATCGCGGCTTGCAGAGCGTACGGGCCGCGCCCGGTTCCGCGTGCGGCGGCCAGGGCATCCGCTTTCTTGAGCAGTTCGATCGCGCGCGCGATCTGCCCGTGGTCCCACCGCGAGCGGTCTTGGTCGGCGAGCAGCACCGGCTGACCCGAGCGCGTCTCGCGCGCCGCGAACCGCGACCGCTGGAACTCCATGAGCGCGACGAGCGCGAGCGGCTCGGGCTCGCGCGGAAGCAGCCCCGCAACCATGCGTCCGAGACGGATCGCTTCGTCGGCGAGGTCGGGGCGCACCCACCGGTCGCCCGCGGTCGCCGCGTAGCCCTCGGTGAAGACGAGGTACACGACGCCGAGCACGCCCGCGAGCCGGGAGGTCCACTCCGACGGGTCAGGCGTCTCGAACGGCACGCGTGCGGCGGCGAGCGACTTCTTCGCCCGCGTGATGCGCGCCTGCACCGTGGGGACACTGGTCAGCAGCATCCGCGCGATCTCTTCGGTCGACAGTCCCGCGACGATCCGAAGCGTGAGCGCCACCTGCGATTCGCGCGACAGCGCCGGGTGGCACGCCGTGAAGATGAGGCGCAGCACGTCGTCGTCGATGGGCTCCCACGAATCGTCGGATGCCTCGTCGAGCGTGTGCGCGATCGCCGCGTATCGCTCGTCGAGTCCGTCGCGTCGTCGCCACGCGTCGATCGCGCGTCGCTTCGCGACCGCCGTGAGCCACGCACCCGGGTTGTTGGGGACGCCGTGCTCGGGCCACGAGCGGAGCGCCTCGACGACCGCCTCTTGAGCGACATCCTCGGCGAGGCCGAGGTCGCCGGTCATCTTGGCGACGGATGCCACGATCCGCAGCCCTTCGATGCGCCAGACGGCCTCGACCGTACGCCGGGTGTCGTTCATCGTCGTCGTCTCGGGGTGGAGGATCACGCCGTGCCGAGCTCGGCCCGCCACTCCTTCTGCTTCTGGATGTACTCGTTGTCGGCGAAGTCGGCGAAGTCGGACTCGTCGGTGACGCGCCGCACCTCGAGCTTGTTGCCGGGACCCAGCGGGCACCGCTTCGCCCACTCGAGCGCTTCTTCGACGGTGCTCGTCTGGATGATCCAGAACCCGTTGAACAGTTCGTGCACTTCGCCGTAGGGGCCGTCGCTCACGATCGGCGTCTCGCCCGAGAAGTCGACCACGTAGCCCGGCTCGGGCGCCAGGCCGTCGCCCGCGACCAGCACGCCGGCCTTCATCATGGACTCGTTGTAGGCGCCCATCGCGTTGATGACGGCCTCGAAGTCCATGTTCTCGTAAGCCTCAACGGCCTCCTGGGTCGCCCGCATGATCAGCATGTGCTTCATCGTTTCGTTCCTTCGTTCGGTTCCGTATGGGAGGCCGTTCGCCTCCTCTCACTATCGCGTCGAACGGCGACATCCGGAATCGACATCGGCTCTGAAGAATTTTCGGATGCCGCCTGCCCCGGTCGCTGAGCGAGCCGCAGGCGAGACGAAGCGCGCACGGAAGGGCCCTTCGTCTCGCTGCGCTCGCTCAGGATCCGGCGGTTGTCACACGCGCTGAACCGCCCGCCACAGCGCCGCCCACTGCTCCGGCCGCAGGTCGCGCGGCAGACGGCATCCGTCGATTCGCGCCTCACGCACCGCCGCTCGCGCTTGCGCCCGCGTCATACGAGCACTGTGCTGCACGAGCGAGACGATGTCGCCGCCCCTGCCCGTGAACATGTCGCGTACGAACAGCTCGTACGCGGCGCGATCCCGAGGATCGACGAGCGGTGACCCGCGCCGCGTGATGCCGATGATGCCGCCGTCGACGCTCGGCACCGGACGGAAGTGCCGAGCCGGCACCCGCCCGTGCAGTCGGAACTCGAACCACGGGGCGGCCTGCGCGCTCATCATGGTGCCGCCGCCGACGCCGGCGCGCTTGCGCGCGACCTCCCACTGCGTGAGGAGGATCGCGTGGCGCCAGGACCGGCGCGCCAGCATCCGTCTCATGATCGGCGTCGTGAGGTGGAACGGCACATTGCCGACGACGACGGGTTGATCGAGCGGATGTCGCAGCGCGTCGGCATGCTGCACGCGAACGTTCGGCAACCGACGCCGCAGCGTGCGCACGCGGTGCTCGTCGACGTCGATCGCGACGAGGGGTCGCCCGAGGCGGGAGAGCGGTGTCGTGAGGGCGCCGTCGCCGGCGCCGATCTCGAGGATCGTGCCGTCGGTGGACGCGACGAGGTCGACGATCGCATGGATCGTCGGGCGGTGGATGAGGAAGTTCTGGCCGAGCTCGTGTCGGCCGCCGTGCACGGAACGGCGTGGGTGGGTTCGCATCGAGCGCTCCAAGGAGAAGGGTTGGAGCACCCCGGATGCGGGCGTCAGCCGAGAACCGGCGGAGGTGGGACGCGCGCCCGGGGTGCGAGGACTCCCGGAAGACGGCGCTTACGCGAAGATCAGCGAGGGCGCCGTCAGGCGCCGCGCTCGCGGATGTAGAAGCTGCACGCCGTCATCGGCGCGCTCTTCGTCATTCCCATTCCCACGAGGGTCCATGGTACCCGCGGTCGCCGAGCCTGTCGAAGCGTCGCCGAGCCGAACCCGGTCGCCGAGCCTGTCGAAGCGTCGCCCCGCCCGCACCTTCCGCCCGCGCACACCGCTCACTACACTGACGCGCCATGAGCGGTGCCGACTCCGACCCGCCCGTCGAGCGCGCGGCGACCGGGGCGATGGGCTCCGGGTACGCCCAGCACTCCGGGGTGCAGCATTCCGCGGAGAGCTACGCCATGCCGATGCTCGGTCGCGCGGTGGACGCGGTCGTGCTGCCCGCATCCGGTTCGCCGTTCCGCGTCGCGGATCTGGGCGCCGCGGCCGGCACGAACTCCCTGCAGCCGATGCGCACCGTGGTCGACGGGGTGCGACCACGTGCCGGCGAGCGCGTCCCGGTGACCGTCGTCCACACCGACATCCTCGCGAACGACTTCGACGTGCTGCTGGCGAACGTCATGTCGACGCCCGGCTCGTACGCGACCGAACCCGACGTGTTCGCCTTCGCGGAGGCCCGCTCGTTCTACGAGCGGCTGTTCCCGGCGTGCGACCTGCACCTGGCGTGGAGTGCGATCGCGGTGCACTGGGTGTCGCGCGTGCCCGAGCCCATCCCCGACCACATCTTCAGCACGCGAGCGCACGGGCGCGTGCGGGAGGCGCTCGAGCAGCAGGCGCGCCGCGACTGGGTCGCGTTCCTCACCCACCGGGCGGACGAGCTCGCGCCGGGCGGCCAGCTTGTCGTGGTCGGGGGTGCGGCTGAGGATGACGGATCGAGCGGCGCGGAAGGGCTGATGGACTCCGCCAACGGGGTGCTCACGGAAATGGTGTCGGACGGGCGACTCGACGCGGCCGAGTACGCGCGCATGACGATCCCCACGTGGAACCGCACGCAGGCCGAGTTCCTGGCGCCCCTGCAGGGCGGCCCTCTCGCGCAGGCGTGGACCCTGGATGAGCACGAGCTGCTGCGCGCACCCGACACGCTGCTGGAGGAGTACGAGCGGTCCGGCGATGCGGGTGCGTTCGCGGATGCGGTCGTCAAGTTCTACGAAGCCGCGTTCATGCCGTCGCTGCTCAGTGCTCTCGACTCGGCGCGCTCGCCCGAACGGGTGGACGCGTTCGTGTCCGAGTTCAAGAGGCGGTTCGCCGAACGGATCGCATCCGATCCGCCCTCAGTGGAGACGCACTGGCACGTCCTGCTGTTGCGGCTCACCCGCCGCCCCGGTCGCTGAGCCCGTCGAAGCGTTGCCCTGCTCGGCCGCCCTTCGACACGGCGCTTCGCGCCTGCTCAGGGACCGGGTTCTGCGGCCGCTGAGCCCGTCGAAGCGTCGCCCCGCTCGGCCGCCCTTCGACACGGCGCTCCGCGCCTGCTCAGGGACCGGGTTCTGCGGCCGCTGAGCCCGTCGAAGCGTGACGAAGCGCGCGGCCCCTCAGGCTGAAGCCCCACCCGAGGAACCGCGCGCTTGCCGCACGTCGCCGGCGCCCGCTCAGAGCGCGTGCGCCGCCGCGAACATGTCGTTCGGGTCGAAGCGACGCTTGAGGTCGCGAAGCCGCTCCACGGCGACCCCGAACCCGGCCTCGCGATCCGCGCCACCGCCGTCGATGAATGTGAGCGCGAGGTTCTCGGCCGCCCAGGGCGCGAACGCGGCGATTCCGGTTCGCACCGCGGCATCCGCCCCCACCATCGCCTCGGCGACCGGCACCATCGCGACCGTGTGCGCGAGGTACGCACCGTCGATCGAGCCCACGGCTCCCGCGTGCGCGGGTCGCCGCCCGAGCGCCCCGCCGAGATGGCGCAGCTCCGTCATGAAGAGGCCCGGAACCCTTGCGGCCGCGACGAACGCGTCGACCGCGTCGTCGGGCAGCTCGGTCAGCACGCAGTGCGTCGTGACGGCGGGCGTCGGCCCGGGCGGGTCCATGTGGACGGCCACCAGTCCGGCCGCCGGAATGCGCGAGAACGTGTCGACCTCGGGCGCGAGGGCACGGAGCGGTTCGAGAAGGGCGGATGCCGCGGCATCCGTCTCGAGGATCGCCCCGTCGATCACGACGACCGACCGGCCCGACAGGAACGGCGGAAGGTCGGGCAGCGGCGGGAAGTTCAGCACGCGAAGCGTCGTCGTGGCGGACTCTGGCGCGGTGGCGGTCCATGTCGCCCACGCGCGTGCGACGTCGGCGGCGCGGCTCGCATCCCACAGCAGCATGCCCGCGAACACGTTGGCGTACGGCACCAGGTCGATCTCGAGCGAGACGACGACCCCGAACGTGCCCGAGCCGCCGCGCACCGCCCAGAAGAGGTCGGGATTCTCGTCGGCGCTCGCGCGCACGATGCTGCCGTCGGCGATGGCGATCTGCATCGAGCGCACGGTGTTCACCGCGAGCCCGTGAGCGCGGCCGTAGAACGACAGACCGCCGCTCAGCGCGTAGCCGGCCACCGAAACGTCGCCTGCGCTGCCGTGCAGGGCGGTGAGGCCGTGCGGTGCCGCCGCTTCGAGCACGTCGTTCCAGAGCGATCCGCCGAGCACGCGCGCGGTGCGCGTAGTGGGGTCGACCGTCGCGCCGCGCAGCCCCGAGAGCGAGACGAGCACGACATCGGAGAGGTCGGTGTCGGCGAGTGCTGCGGCGGCGTGTCCGGTCGACTGCGGTGCGACACGAAGGCCGGATGCCGCGGCCGCGCGCACGGCCTGGACGACCTCTTCGGCGGTCTCGGGCCGCACGACGGCGAAGGGACGCTGATCGACGGCGACGTTCCAGGGCACGCGGGCCTCGTCATAGCCGGGGTCGCCGGCGATGAGGACCCGGTCGCCGAGGGCGCGCTTGAGCTCCGCGGCGCGTTCGTCCGTCGTGAGGGTGATGTCGGGAATGGTCATGGGTTCTCCTGGTTCTCCGTGACTGGACCACCGCAACTCTCGCGACCGCCGGCGTGTGCGGTCCATCCCAGATGGTGAGGGAATTCCGGTCCCCCAGATTCCTGGGATGGCGGCGACCCGCGGTGGGGGAGCACACTGTGTTCCATGGCCTCGGCTCTGGCGATCGGTCGCGCGCGCAGCGACATCGACGTGATCTCGCGCGCCGGTCTTCCGTTGCACAGCTTCGTGGACGAGGCCGCCGCGACGCTTCACACCGTCGTGCCGTTCGTCGCCGCGTGCGTCTCCACGCTCGATCCGGCGACGACGATGGTCTCGAGCTCGCGCAAGCTCGGCGATCTCGACGGCCGCAACGAGCAGGACCTGATGTGGTCGCAGATCGAGTATGGCAGCGACGATCCGACGTCGATCACCGAGATGGTGGCCGCCGGTCAGATCGCGGTCGGCGTGCAGCACGTCACGCACGGCGTGCTCGACCGCTCCATCCGCATGTCGGAGCTGCTCGTGCCGCACTTCGACTACCGCGACGAGGCGCGTGTCGTGTTCACCGACCGCAACGGCGCGTGGGGCCACATCTCGCTGTTCCGCGGCGACGACGACCCGACGTTCGGGGTGGAGGAGCTCGAGCTGCTGGCGTCACTGTCGCCGGCGTTCACGCGCGGCATCCGCACCGGCCTGCTCGCTCAACTGAGCCGAACGGATGCCGCGACCCACACCGGCCCCGCGGTGATCATCTTCGACGCGCACGACCGCATCGTGCAGTCGACGCCGGGAGCGCAGGCGCATCTCGCGCAGATGTCGTCCGTGCCGGGGATGGGCGATCCGCTGACGTCGGTGCAGGCACTCGTGAGCGGTGCGCGTCGCTTCGCTCGCGGAGAGATCGAACGGATGCCGCGCATCCGCGCCCGCACGTACGACGGCGTGTGGGTCGTGCTCCACGCCTCGCCGCTTGGCGGCGCAGGCGACCGCGCCGGGGATGTCGTCGTGACGATCGAGGAGGCGCGTCCGCAGGAGGTGATCGACATCGTGGCGGCCGCGTTCGGGCTCACGGCGCGCGAACGCGAAGTCGTCGCGAGCGTGCTGCGAGGTGCCGACACGCGCGAGATCGCGTCCGAGCTGCACCTGTCGCCCTACACGGTGCAGGACCACCTCAAGTCGATCTTCGAGAAGGCCGGCGTCGCGAGTCGGCGCGAACTCGTCTCGCGCGTGTACTTCGACCAGTACGTGCCCCGCATGGGCGAGGGGATCGGGCCGAGTGGGTGGTTCGCGGGCAGCGTCGAACTGTCACCCGGTCGCTGAGCGAGCGAAGCGAGACGAAGCGCCCACCCGAAACCCCGCCCCCACGGCATGATGAACGGATGCTCCGTGATCTGATCCACCCGATCCGCGACGGCATGATGGTCTACCCCGGTGATCCCGGGGTGTCGATCGGTGTGGGTCTGTCACTCGCGAAGGATGGCGTGGAGGTCGCGCGAATCGAGATGGGCTCCCACACGGGCACCCACGTCGACGCGCCTGCGACACCGTGCCGGATGGGCGGCGGACTACGGCGGATGTCTCTCTCGATGAGCCCGTGGGCGAGGCTCTCGTGCTGCGCGTTGCTTCGGCGGGTGCCGGCGCGGCGTATGGGCTCGAGGAGTCGTCGTTTCGACGGCGGTGCCGTGCCGGACGCGCTGCCGCGGATCGTTATCGTCGACGCTGGGAGGGCGCAGTGGTTCGGGTCGGAGCGGGCGTTGCGGCATCCGTTCATGTCTGCATCGGCGGCGCGGGAGTTGTCGGGGCGCGAAATGCGCGTGCTTGCTCTTGACACGTTGAGTCCGGATGCCACCGGGGAGAGGAGTTCCCCGTGCACGAGGTCGTGCTCGGTGGGGATGGGGCGATCGTCGAGAACGTGTGCGGGCTCGAAGGGCTGCCGGGGGCGGGTTGAGGTGGGGTTCTTCCCGTTGCGGTTGTCGGGGGATGGGGCGTCGGTGCGGGCGATCGCGTTTGGGAAAGGCTGAGCCGCGTTCTCAACGCACGTTGAGTGTCAATGCACGCGCCGTCGAAAGCCGGGCGCACTGGGCCCTTATGATCGCCCATTCAAGCGTTCTGTTCCAGCCCAAAGAACCAGGCCGGGTCACAAGGCTACTTGGCGGCGATGACCTGGTCCACAGCTTGCTTGAATTGCGCTTCGTCAAGTACGCCCTGATCTCGAAGCGCCACTAGCCGTTCGATCTCCTGGACTCGATTACTGATCGTGATTGGAGCCGAGGCAAGGAAGGGCTTGGACAGATTTGGAAAGTGCTCCGGGGCGAGCACGGACTTGATGAAGGCGAAGGGGTCCCCCGCGCGAACTCCGCTGTTGACCGCAACCTCGAAAGGTATGAAGTTCGCCGGGTTGTTATCCCGGAACTCGCGAACGACTGCGCCACTGAGCACCAGGGCATCGCCCGTCTTGCGTACCTTGGCGTGCACCTCGTGGTGAGTCTGCGGGGCGACAAGCACAGCACCACCGAAATACGGTGCGACGAACAGTGTCGCGTCCTCCCACACGGCGTTGCTGCCGTCGCCCATAAAGTTCGTGAGGCGAATCTGTCCAGACGAGGCCGAGGCACTCGCCTTTACACTCCACAGACCGCGGGCCTTGGCGAGCAGATCTGCCAGATCGAAGCCGTTCGCGTTATGCCCCGCAGGCGCGGTGAGGATGCCGGCCGACCAGGCGGCCGAAGCCATGATCCATTCGGCCCCGCCTCCGAAAAGGAACCGCATGCCGCGGTCGGATGGATTGGCGGCGGTGAGAAGCGAAGCGAACGCAAATTCCACCTCGCGCCTCACCGTCTTGTTCGCAAGGAGGTGCTCACGCAGTCTGTCGAACTCGCTGTTTCCTGACCCCGCCAACACTTGCCCCCTTGTCGATCGGCGATATTGCCGACAGAAACGATATCCGAGCAAGGGGGAACATGTTGCTTGCGTAGAGAAGCCGCGTGTCGTGCTCACCCCGCAGGACCCAACGGTCGAGTGCTCGGACGAGGTCCTCGGGATGCTTGACGTTCTGGTTCTCGCGGCCCGCGTTAAGTTTGACGACGAGATTCCTCGCCTCGGAGTCCCGGAGTGCGGCGATCAGACAGCGGTTAATTGCGAAGTCAGGCACAGGCGTCGACATGAGCACACGGCGTGGAAGGGTGACACCGCCGTCGAGAGCTCGCCACCACAGGTATGGCAGGGAGGAGTTCAGGACAAGAGCAGCACGATCTCGAGCCTCTTCGTCGGCAAAGAAGAGCGTCGCCTTTGACGCTCGGTCCAACCTTCGGTACGTTGCCGAGATGTAGTAGCGCGGCGTTAGCCCGACGTCCAGCGCCCAGGGCGTTTCTCTGTTCACGACGAGGTCCGCCACAACCGTCTCGGCTCGCTGCAAAGAGTCCCAGACTGCTTCCATCCCAGGGCCGAGCTTGGCCCACTCTCCGTGGGGGCCGATACGTCGCGGTGCAAGCAACAGATGGCATTCCGAAAACATCGCCTCGCGCTCTGCGGCCTGCCATCGGATGATCGGCGTGATTTTCCACGACGTGTGGGCCGGCGCGCATACTGTGACTGCAGCGCGCACAAAGTTGGTCTTTGAAGTGTTCTTCGAGCCGAACTTGTACCCGCGGAACAACGTGTCGGGCACGTTGTCGAATGCGAAAACGTGGCCTCCGCCGTAGATGCGATCGATGACATCCCGCAGAGGCTGAAACTTAGACGCTGCGAGGTATGAGGCGGGTGTGACCGCAATGAACCCGCGGGAAGTCAAAGCCACCCGTTCGAGGAAGTACGCAAAAAGGTCGCGCGTCCGTCCCGTCTCTAGATCGCTACGCTCTTTCGCACGCGCGTACGGCGGATTGACGATGACATAGTCGTGGGCTGGCACCCTCGCGCTCGACAAGAAGTCGCGCTGCTGCGAACGTGCGCTGAGAGAGCGAAGGGCATCCTGGTCACCGGCGTCGGCCCAGTCGCTGCCGATGAGCACAATCGCGGTGCGTAGTGCGGCATCGTCGAGGTCAACAAGCGTCAATCGATCTCGTACAAACGCGCCAGGATCGACCTGAACACTGGTCAGGTGCCAAGACAAGTTTCCAACCCCGCAGCACGGATCCAGCCAATGGCCCTCGTCAAAGTCCAGCGACTGCTTTGCCATGAACTGGGCCGCATCATCGGGCGTGAAGAACTGCCCCGATGATCTTCGGTCGTCGCGGTGCATGAGGGCGAGCAGTGCCTCATAGCACACACCCACCTCGCCGATAGTCAACCCCTTGAGGTAGTCCTCCCCGACGGGCCCGACGCCGAGGATCTCTCGGATCGATTCAGACAAGTCCGGGCGGGACGCCGTTGTACGGACGGCGACCGCTTCGAGCCAGCGTCGACGGACATCTCGCTCGCTCGGGTGGTCTCCGATTAGGGCGCGGATGACCTGACTTACCTTCGACGCTGAGAATGAGACGCGTCGCGCGTCTCGAGCATCCACGCCCGTTCTCTGAACCAGCCCATCTAGCGTCATGCAACCGACCTCCGTACGTAATAGCTAACAGCCGATCCCGTTAGAATCGTTCGCTCGGACAGGCGGGTCGCGCCGTGTCGCCGGGCAGAACATCAATCTCGAGACAGTAGGTGCAGCCTAGGTCCAGGCTTCGACATCGCTGCCCCCGCGTCCCGACGATAACGACGGTCGCGGTCCCGCCCTCCCCCCGGGGCGCCGCCGGGGCGTTGCGCATCTGAGAACAGCAACCCTACGGCGCGCCGATCGACGGTGCTCCGGTGCGTAGGGCGACGCCGTTTCGTGGATGAACGCATTGCGGCACGTCCCTCCCTCGAGTTGCATCTAGTCCGTCCCATCCCACGCGTCACCGCGACATCCCCGGTGACGGCTCCTACATTCGCCCGATTGCCTCTCTCTTTCTCGTCGGAGTCGCGACATCCGCGCTGCTGAGCTCGCCACTCGCGCTGCGCCGCCTATCACCGCATCCATTTCGGTATCACTGCAGGGGCCGCGATGCTCCCATTGCCGGCGACGACCGTCGCGTTGCTCTGGCTACCGTGAGCCGTACTAGCCATCACAGATCGGTCCGGAGGAGTTCCAGCACGGCGGTCGAGGTCGTAGCGACAATTCGGCCTGGACGGCGGCCCTGGGACTCGGGGCTGCGCTAATGTTCGCCCATGCTGCGCAAACAAGAACTTGCAAAGTCAGTTGGTGATCTCCTAGGAGTACGTGAACGAGAAGAGTGGTTCTCGGGAGGCTCAAAGGTCACCGCGGACTTCCAACGAGATATCGGCCCGAAGGTGGGAGTCGCGAAGTACGGCCCAACCAAAGTGCAACACATGCGGGCCATTCTTGAAAGCGTCGGCGTGCCGTGGAGAGCCGACAGGCATTCATCCGAGGAGACGGAGAACCCCGGTGGGAACGTAACCAGGGAGGCGTACGAGGACCTCCTGGAAGCGCTGAAGGCGGCCGACTCTGAACCAGCAGTGGTGGCCGGGGGAATGATGTCTTCGGGCGACGGGCCTCGTGACGTGTTCGTGCAGAGAGCGATCCGACTTCGGCGTGGTCAAGCCCAGTTCCGTGCGCAACTGATGAAAGCCTATGACGGTGCGTGCGCTGTTACTGGTTCCACCGCACACGCAGTCTTGGAAGCGGCTCATATCGTTCCCTTCGCTGAAGGCGGTCCGACAGACCCGTCAAACGGGCTTCTGCTTCGCTCGGATATTCATACCCTGTTCGATTTGCGCTTAATTTCAATCGATACCCGAGACTGGAGCCTGCTCGTTCATGCTTCGCTTACTCGCACGGAGTATTGGGCCATGCGTGGTGCGGCCGTCGCGCGGCCCCGACGGAACCAAGCAGCGCCCGATGAGCGTCTCGTCGATGCCCATCGCAAGCGGAGCGGCCTGTAAGTCAGGTGTGCGCTGATCCTTCGCGTGCATGTGGTTGTCTGGCCGGGCGCGGACGTCGCCGCAACTCATTGGGTGTGGCTCGCCCTTGGCAACGCACGTACGCGGCGTGCTCGTCGCACCTAGCTCCGCGGCCACCTGGCCAACGCTGCCTGGGCGAGAATGATGGTCCGTTTGTCGATGTCCCCGGGCGTCCACTTATTCAGCGCCTTGAACGAGTCGTGGAGCTTGAGTGACGCCGTCTGGGCAAGAAGCTGCTTCTTTTGACCGAAGGGCCTCTTGCCATTCTTCTTGTTATCGAACCCGGTGACAGCGGTGAGGTTTCCGAGAACGTATCTTCGGGCGTCCATGTCGTCCTTCTTCACCTTCCACTTGTGAAGGTCCTCGATCCAAAGTGGGCCGATGTTTGTCGTCTGGGGATAGATGTGCTCGATCGTGAATTGATGCTGCTGACTGCCGTACGGCAATGGGTGTGCGCTGCCACCGGGACCCGAAAGGTGGTACTCGATACCCCGAAGGATGGGGAACACTGCGCTTCGGAGACTCTTCGTGTCGACAGTGTTCACTACGGCGAGTACTTCGGCGTCCGTTTTCCATCCCGCGTTTTGGAGGGCAGTTCGCAACCCGGCAATGGTGAGGGTCTCGGGCAGCATCCTTGCGACAGCCGCGAAGGTTGAGCGCAACAGGTTGAGACCCTCGCCAGCGAGTACGTGTCGCACCATATAAGACTGCAGATCCAAGAGAATGGTGAGCAGCTCCTGGTTGTCCAGGCTTCCCGTCTCCCTGCCGTGCAGTGCCTTCAAAATCAGAGGAACGGCAGGTCCTCCCGACATCGCCATGACTTCGGCGATCCGGGCATGTTGTTCATTGGAGACCGCGATTACTCTCCCGCCCGGGATGCTCACTGACTGTCTGTTGCCGACCGCGATGGGGTATAGCCAGGCATTCTCGACAAGTGGTTTCGCATACTTCGCCTCGAACTCCGCCTCCGTCGCGGGGGTGATTTGGTACCCGAGGTCACCGATCACCCGGTTCAGCCATCGCCGGTGGAGAGTCGCTTTGTTGACCTTGTCCTCACCGACGCTAATCAAGTACTCATAGAGAAATTGCTCGGGTCCGCTATCACGCTTTGACGAGTAAGTGACGCTTGCGAGGACCCCCTCGACCGGCTCAAACTCCTTTGCGTAGAACTCATCTTTGAGGTTAGGCATCCGGACGAACATCGAGTTACGAACCAGATCAAACTGTGCGAGTGGCGTGTTCTTTGCGTTCATTGTCTCAAAGATAACCCCTGCCTCTTCGTCAGTTGAGTCGATCTGCAGCTCCAACAGCGTCAACTCATTCGTGACGATTGCATCGAGCCGAGGTAGGTCAAATGCTGCAGAGCCCGAGGCTGTTTGACCCCACGGAGCGAAGGACCCGCGCGGAGGTGCATTCTTATCGTTAGCCGGCTTGGGCGGTGTCGACGCTCCAGATTTCGAGGTCGCGGTTTCACCGAGCCAAAGTTGGTATCGGAAGAACCGGTAGGCCTGGACGAGTCGGTGGCCAAAAAGGACTTCCGAGATCTCCGTTACAAAGGCGCCGGTCAAGATGGCGTCGAGGGCCTTCTCGTCCTGCTTCTTCGGAACCACGCGCTTAACCGGTGACGCAAACTTCGGTTTGACAAAGGCGAGCTCGTCATCGGGGGCGACGCGGTCCCCCTTCGAATACGCGATCTGGTCTCGGATGGCTGACAGCACGACCAGGAGGGTGAGCAGCCGCTGTTGTCCGTCAATCACATTGAACGCTGTCACGCCGCTTGGCACGTTCGCGAGGCTCGGCTCAACAATTAGGGCACCCATGAAATGACGCTTGACCGCGCCAGCCTGCGGCCTTCGGTACTGGCTCATGACGTCCCGCCATAGATCGGCATAGCGGTCCGAGTCCCAACTGTACGGGCGTTGATACTCCGGGATGTGGAGCTGCAATGTTTCCTGCAAGTAGTGCCCGGTCGCATACTCAGCTGGCTTCACAGAGAGTCCTCCTCATGACGAACTCGAGCCTATCGGCTGCTAGCGCATGGGAGGAGCTTTGCAATGGTCACTATCACCTGGATTCACTCGACGGTAGTGCGAGTTGGCGAGATCGGTACGCCGCTCTTTCGCCGGGTTCGCGAAAGGCCCACCGTCCGCCAGAAGGTCCAGGGTCGCACTACCGTCGAGGGAATGACGTCCCCCGCGTTCACCGGCCACATCCCCGGCGACCGCGCATACCGCCGCCTGATCGCCGGGCTCTTCTTCGCCGGAGTCGCGACGTTCGCGCAGCTGTACTCGCCGCAGGCGGTGCTGCCGCTGATCGCATCCGAATTCGACGTCGAACCGGCGACGGCGGCGCTCGCGGTCTCGGCAACGACCCTCGGCCTGGCCGCCACCGTCATCCCGTGGTCGGCCGTCGCCGACCGGGTCGGCCGTGTCCCCGCGATGGCCGTCGGCATCGTCGCCGCCACCGTGTTCGGACTCCTCGCCCCGCTCAGCTCCGACCTCGAGATCCTCCTCGCGCTGCGGCTCCTCGAAGGCGTCGGCCTCGGAGCCGTGCCCGCGATCGCGCTCGCATACCTGAGCGAAGAGGTCGACGCCGCGCACACCGCCGCAGCGGCCGGCAGCTACATCGCCGGCACGACGATCGGCGGACTCTCCGGACGCCTCATGGCCGGCCCCATCGGAGACATCGCGGACTGGCGCATCGGCGTCCTCGCCGTGGCCGTCGTGTGCGTGGCATCCGCTGTTCTGTTCCTCGTTCTCGTGCCAAGAGCACGGGGATTCGTCCCGCTCCGCCTCCGGGTCACGCGCGGCCCATCACTCCCAGAACGACTCGCCGAGAACCTCCGCTCGCGTCGGCAGCTCGCCCTCTATGCGCAGGGCTTCCTGCTCATGGGCGGCTTCGTCGCGCTGTACAACTACCTCGGCTTCCGCCTCACCGAGCCGCCGTACTCGCTCCCGCACACCGTCGTCGGGCTGCTCTTCCTCGCGTACCTCGCCGGCACGGTCGCCTCACCCGTCGCCGGCACCCTCGCGTCGCGGTTCGGGCGCCTGCCGATGCTCCTCGTCTCGAGCGCGGTCATGGCGGCGGGCACCGCACTGACGCTCGTCCCGGTGATCGTCGCGATCCTCGCGGGACTCCTCGTGCTCACGGCCGGCTTCTTCGCCGCACACGCGGTCGCGTCAGGGTGGGCGCCGGCGGCGAGCGAACCGGATGCGCGAGCCCAGGCATCCGCCCTCTACTACCTCGGCTACTACGCCGGGTCGAGCCTGTTCGGCTGGTCGCTCGGCTTCGTGTTCGCGTGGGCCGGGTGGGACGGCGTCGCCCTCGCCGTGCTCGCCCTGATCGCGACATCCGCTGTTCTTGCGGGGGCGGCGCTACGTCATCGTCGGGCGCGCGAGGTGCGAGGGGCTGGGTCTGGTCCGTGAACCGTCGAGGTCCCGTCATCGAGCGAGGTGCGCGAGCACACTGCTAAGAGCCGCTAGGTCTACGTCGGGTCGCTTCGCACCCTCGTCGCACTCAGTCAGTGCGTAGTAGTCCCCTCCACTGGCTGGGTTCAAGGACCAATGCTTGATAGACGAGCGGACCTACGTGTCTATGCACCTGGGGCGGCTTCGACCCATTCAGGTCTATGCCGGCGACCACGATCAGCTCGTACGAGCTGGCATTCGCAAGCGAAAACAGGCGCTCACCCTCGCTGAGCCAGAACAGGGGCTCTGCGGATTGCGTCCCCTTGACTCCGACGTAGAGGTGCGGATCTTGCGCCTCCCCAACACGGATATCGAAGCCTGGATTGTTCGGCGGTAGGTCCACCACTGGTCTGTCCGGGTGCTCGGCACGCAGGAGGTCGAGAGCGAACTGGACGGCGTATCGCTTGGCGTTCAAGCGGACTTCAGGTGTCGCGTTTGCGGTCTGCACCTCGTTCTTAGCGAGCGGCGCCGCGTCCGCCGCAGCGACGATGCGTTCAAAAGAAGACTCGGTAAGGGATCGGACTCCCTGCGCCCAGTACACATTCGCCTTGCCAGCTTCGCGATCGACTTCGAAGTACTCGCCGTCCGGGTCCTTCAGTGGAACAGGGGGATCGAATGGCTGCCAATCCAGAATCTCGCAGACGCTCCGGCCTGGGTTGCGCGACGGCACCACCCGGCCTATGACGCCCGTGCCCGTATAGAACCGCGGTTGGTGGTATACGAACCGTTCCCCCTCGAGTACACGGCTGAGGTAGCTGTCGGGAAACTCATATGACACGCCAGTTCTGTCGTCGTACACGTAGCCATCGCGCGATGGGCCGTCGCCGCTGTAAAGGATTAGTGGCATTGCGTCTCCCTGAGGGCCGTGGGATGGCTTCGCGCCTCCCATTCTGATAGTCGCCGCAAAGAGGATCTTCGGGACAGGCTGTCGAAAGCGTGCTTTCTCTACATACCAGACGGCGTCGCCCTCGCGGTGCTCGCGCTGATCGCGGCATCCGCTGCCCTCGCCGCCGGAGCGCTGCGCGACCGCGCCCGCCCGGTCAACGACCGTCGCACCCGCTGACTACGCTCGGACGCATGCTTCCGAAGACCCTGCCCGACGGCGCGATCCTGCGCGAAGCGCGGCCCGGTGACGAGGCGGGGCTGCTCGCCTGCATCCGTGGGCTAGCTGAATACGAGCGCGAACCGGATGCCGTCGAGAACACCGTCGACGCCCTCACGCGCACGCTCTTCGGTGAGACGCCGCACGCGTTCGCGCACGTGGTCGAGCGCGACGGCGAGATCGTCGGCATCGCGATCTGGTTCCTCACCTACTCGACCTGGACGGGCACGCACGGCATCTGGCTCGAAGACCTCTTCGTCGACGACGCGCAGCGCGGGCGCGGCTACGGCAAGGCCCTCATGGCGTCGCTCGCGGCGGTGTGCGTCGAGCGCGGGTACGCGCGCTTCGAGTGGAGCGTCCTCGACTGGAACGAGCCGTCCATCGCGTTCTACCGCTCGATCGGCGCGGTCCCGATGGACGAATGGACCACCCAACGACTCACCGGCGTCCACCTCGAGGAGCTCGCGCGCGAACTCTGAATCGACGGATGCCGCCACCGCGGCCCCTCGCCGAGTCACGCGCTCCGCGCGAACCGCTCCACCAGCCGCAGCACCGTCGGCAGCCCGCGCGCCGACGCGCGCGTGCCGGTGATCCGCTCGATCGTCGGAGTCGCGTGGCCCTCGCCCTCCACCTTGTTGCGCACGAGCGCCCACCCCGGACCCGTGTCGACCAGCTCGCAGCGGTTGCGGTCTGCTTCGGCCGCGGCATCCGGATCGTTCATGTCGATCGTCCCGCCGCCGTGGAGCGCGAACTCGAACGTTCGCGGATCGCGCGCGGCGCCATGCTTCGAAGCGACCTCGATGAGCGTGTCGAGCGGAGTCCAGAGGATCTCGCGCTCGTGACCCGAGCGGGCGGCGATCGACTGCTCGGCGGTCGCGACGACGTCGGCGGGGGCATCCGACTCGAACACGATCGTGCCGTTGGCCTGGAACAGCGCCGCGTCGGGGCATCCGGCGTCGGTGAAGCCCGCGCGGATGTCGTCGGTCGACGGGTGTCCGCGTTGGCCTTGGTTGACGTTCCGCATGAACGCGACGCAGCGCATGCCTCCGAGAGTAGGGGAGGGCATGCGCTGCGTCGGTGTGTCGCTCACGCCTGCTCGGGCGGCGTCACCCACTGCACGAGCTGGTAGACGATGCCGTTGGGGTCGGCCATCTGGAAGTAGCGCTCGCCCCACGGCTCGGTCTCGATCGGCGTGATGATCTCGACGCCGTCCTGGCGCAGGCGCGCGTAGTCAGCGTCGATGTCGTCCACCGTGAAGACGACGAGCAGCCCGTCGGCGTGGCCGGCCGCCGACGCGGGCTTGAATGTCGACAGCCCGGTGCGCAGGTAGATGAGGTTGAAACCGGCATCCGGATGCGCCAGCGAGCAGAACCCGTCAGCCTCCATCGCGACCTCGAAGCCCAGATATTTGCGCGCCCACTCGGACGACGCGTCGACATCGGCGACATTGAGCGAGATGGCGGAATCGGTGATGGTCAAGAAGCGCCTCCTTGTTTCGTACAACGTACAATGTATACCGTACGGCGAAAGGGTGCAAGGATTAGTTCATGACCTTGAATCGCACGGGTGCCGGCTCGCCGAGCACGACTCTGGCGCTGCTGTGGGGGCTGTCCGACGAGGCGCCGCGCCGCAAGGGGCCGGCGCGTTCGGTCACCGTGGCGCAGGTCGTCGAGGCCGCGCTCACGCTCGCCGACGAGCAGGGGCTCGCCGCACTCACGATGCGCGCGGTCGCCGAGCGCGTCGGCATCTCGACGATGTCGGTCTACACGTACGTCCCCGGCAAACCCGAACTCCTCGACCTCATGGTCGACGCCCTGTACGCGCGCATGGAGCGCGGCGCCTTCGATGGCGAGTCGTGGCGTGAGCGGGTTTCGACGGTGGCGGAAGAGAACCGGATGCTGCTCCTCCAGCATCCGTGGATGACAGAAGTCGCCGCCCTCAGCCGGCCACCCCTCGGCCCGGGCTTGATGGCGAAGTACGAGCACGAGCTCGCCGCTTTCGACGACACGGGTTTGTCGGATGTCGATATGGATGCGGCTCTGACGTGGGTGCTGGGATTCGTGCAGGCGCATTGTCGCGCGGTGCACGACGCGCGGAGGGCGACGACCGACACGGCGATGAGCGACGCCGAGTGGTGGCGGGCGAATCAGCCGATTCTCGCGCGGGCGTTCGATCCGGAGAAGTATCCGCGCGCGGTGCGCGTCGGCGCGGCGGCGGGCGAGGCGCAGGGGAGTGCGTGGAACGAGGAGCCCGCGTGGGAGTTCGGGCTCGCGCGGACGCTGGATGGGCTGGCGGCGCTGATCGACGGGCGGTCGCTTACCTGAACCGTTCCTCCTCAAGCCGGGCACCGAGCGAGTTCTCCACGATGACCTCGGCGCGCCTCGCAATGTCGTACGTATGTTCTAAAGTCGGGGTATGTCGATCGCAGCCGAGGGCGCTTCCGGTTCTCCGGTGTCGGATGCGATGGACCGTGTCCGGGAGACCGGTGACGTGGTGACGATGTTCGCCGCGGAGTACTTCGTCACCGTGGACCGTGCCCGCCGCGAGGCGCTCGAAGACGCGGCCCGGTTTGGGCGTGAGCTGACCGGGGTGGTGGAGCGGGGCATCCGGTTGGAGTTGGCGGCGGGGATGCGGATCACCGAGCACGCCGCCGGCGACCTGATCCGGCGAGCGGAGGCGCTGGTGCACCGGTACCCGGACGCGTTGGAGTCGCTGAGTCGGGCGCGTATGACGGTGGCGCACGCGGAGTACCTCGTGGACCGGCTCGACGAGCTGGAGCCTGCTGTGCGTGACGGGTTGGTCGCGGAGGCGGTCGCGCTCGCCGAGGAGCTCCCGGTGGGTGCGTTCCGGCGTGCGCTGCGCAAGCTGATCGAGGTGCACCGGTCGGTGACCCTTGCCGAGCGGCATGAGGCCGCGGTGGTGCGGCGTCGGGTGGTGGTGGAGCATGTGGATGACGGGATGGCGTGGCTGAGCGCGTACATCCCGGCGGTGGAGGCGCACGCGATCTACGGGCGGCTCACCGCCATCGCTAAGGCGATCAAGGCGCACGACGAGGCAGCGGCGACGCCTCGGCAGGACGCCACGAGCCGCGACTGCGACGCGGCGCCGCCGGATGAGGATCGCACGATCGACCAACTCCGGGCGGACGTTCTCTCCGATCTGCTGATCGAGGGTGACACGATCGTGCATCCGGTCGAGGCGCGCGGTATCCGCGCGACGGTGGCGGTGACGGTGCCGGCGCTCGCGCTGCTCGCCGAGAGCGACTCCGCCCGTGCCGCGCAGGGTCTTGCTCCTGCGGTCGTGGAGGGTGTCGGTCCGATCCCGCTCGACCGTGCCCGAGAGCTGTGCGGGAGTGCGGACGGGTGGATGCGGATCCTCACCCACCCCGAGACCGGAATGGTGCTCTCCGTGGGCCGCTCGCAGTACCGGCCGCCGCCGATGTTGCGGAAGCTGGTCAGGTGGCGCGCCGACCGGTGCATGGCTCCCGGATGCGGCATCCCCGCGTCCCGATGCGAACTCGACCACACCGTCGCGTGGGAGCACGGCGGCGAAACCTCGCTCGACAACCTCGCACCCCTGTGCAAGGGGCATCACACCGTGAAACACCACGGCGGCTGGCGGGTGCGACAACTCCCCGACACCGGCGGAGCGCTGGAATGGACCTCACCCGCCGGGCGACGATACGTGGTGCAGCCCGAACGGCGGGTGCCGGTGTTCCGCCCCGCCGACGCTGCAGACGCACCCTTCTGACGCGGCCTTCGGAGCAGGGTCGGCGGAGCTCGCCGCCAGGCGAGAGGATCCGCCGTGCCCATTCGCCACTACTTGCACTCACTACCACTCTTGCAGACACCCCCGCCCTCGAGATCACGCCCACAGACCGTGCTTGACACCGCAAACGAGATACTTCTACTCTTTATTCACGCCTAAACAAAGGAGTGAAGTGGTCGCAACGCCGCGGAACCAGGCCGACGTCAATCGCACGGCGATCCTCGCGCACCTCGGTGCCCAGGGGCCGGCGTCGCGAGCAGACCTCGCCCGCGCTCTTGACGTCTCTCCGGCGCTCATCACTCAGCTCACTCGCGACCTCCTCGCGGAAGGCCTCATCGAAGAGCTCGAAGCCGCCAGCAGCGGCGGCCGCCCCGCCCGCATGCTCGGACTCGTCTCGCGCGACATCGCGGCGATCGGCGTGAAGGTCGCCCCCGACCACGTCGCGCTGGTCGAGGTCGCGATCGACGGCGCCGTCCGCCGCTCGGGGACCCACGCCTTCGACGCCGTCTCACCGCTCGCCGCATCGAACCTCATCGAACTCGTCCAGCGCTTCATCTCCGAGGGCGAGTCGAACAACATCCTCGGCGTCGGAGTCGGACTCCCCGGAACCGTCGCCCAGCAGGGGATCGGCGTCGTCGACTCGACTCAGCTCGGCTGGAACCAGGTCCCCCTCGGCGAGCAGCTCCGCCGCGCGCTCGACCTCCCCGTCGTCGTTGAGAACAACGTCAACGCGCTGAGCGTCGCCGAGCAGCTCTTCGGCCAGGGCCGCGACTTCGACAACGTCCTCGTCGTCACGGTCGGAAACGGCGTCGGCGCGGGCCTCATTGCCGACGGCGCCATCGTGCGGGGTCGCGCGGGCGGCGCCGGCGACCTCGGCCACGTGCCGGTCCGCGAAGACGGCCCGCTCTGCCAATGCGGAAACCGCGGATGCCTCGAAGCGATCATCGGCCAGTCGGCACTCGTCAACGACGCCCGATCGATCCGCCTGCTCGGACCCGACGAGGGCATCGACGATCTGCGAGCACTCGCGGATGCCGGCAACGAAGGCGCTCGCGAGATCTTCTCCCACGCCGGACACCAGCTCGGACGCGCCCTCGCGGGAGCCGTCAACCTGATCGACCCCGAGATCGTCGTGCTCTCCGGCGAAGGCGTCGAGGCGTGGGCGCACTGGTCGTCCTCGTTCGAGCACGCCCTTCGCAGCGCGCTCGTTCCCGGCAAGCGCGGCATCCCGGTCGCGGTCGAGCGCTGGCAGGACGACCGCTGGGCGCAGGGCGCCGCCGCCCTCGTGCTCGCCACCCCGTTCGACGCGCAGGGTGTCGCCGGCGACCAGGGCCGCCTCGTGCGCGAACGCCTCGTCGCCTCGATCGAGGCCAAGGCGTAAGCGAGCAGGTCGAGCAAGGACAGCACCCCCGTGAGCACCATCACCCTCCGCGCAGCGGCGGCCGAGGCATCCGTCTCAGCCCCACCGCCAGCCGCCGCGCGCCGCAAGGCGCCGAAGGGCAAGCGCCTCAAGTACGCGCTGACCATCGCGGTCTTCCTGCTGCCGAGCCTCATTCCGCTCGTGATGTTCGTGCTGGGCCCGATGGTCTCGGCGGCGTGGACGAGCCTCCACTCGTGGAATCTCATCGGCCCCATGCAGTGGGTCGGGCTCGGCAACTACGCCTTCCTGCTGACCGACCCCGCGACGCACCAGGCGTTCCTGCACACGGTGTATTACATCGTCGGATACCTGCCGCTCGTGTACGTCGGCGGCCTCGCCCTCGCCCTCGCCCTCAACACGGCGCTCAAGGGGCGGGCGTTCCTGCGCGGCGTGTACTTCCTGCCGGTCATCACGAGCTGGGTCGTCGTCGCGCTCGTGTGGCGGTGGCTGCTCAACCCGAGCACGGGCGTCGTCAACACCGTGCTCGCGTGGTTCGGCATCGAAGGACCCGGCTGGTGGGCCGACCCCGCATGGGCGATGCCGTCGATCATCCTCGCGTCGGCGTGGAAGGACCTGGGCTTCGTCATGGTCCTGCTGCTCGCGGGCCTCCAGGCGATCAACCCCGACCTCTACGAAGCCGCCGAGCTCGACGGGGCCGGCTGGTGGCGACGCCTGTTCAGCATCACGCTTCCGATGCTCTCGCCGTCGACGTTCTTCGTGATCGTCCTGTCGCTCATCAACGGCTTCCAGGTGTTCGACCAGGTCTACGTCATGACCGGCGGCGGACCCAACAACGCGAGTCAGGTCGTCGTGCAGCAGGTGTACGACCTCACGTTCCGCTACGGACAGGCGGGCATGGCATCCGCCCTGTCGTGGCTGCTGTTCTTCGTCATCCTGATCGTCACGCTCATCCAGTTCTACGGCCAGCGCAGGTGGGTGAACTATGACTAGCACCGCGCTCAAGAACAGCACCCTGCGCAGAACCGCCCTCTACGTCGTCCTCATCGCGGGCGCGCTGATCATGGTGTTCCCGTTCGTCTGGACGGTCGTCACGAGCATCACGCCCGGTGCGACGCTCACGACGACGCCGAAGATCATCCCGGATGACCCATCCCTCGCCCCCTACTTCGAGCTGTTCGATCGCGTGCCGTTCGCGCGCGTCATCATGAACTCGCTCCTCATCGCGGGCGCGAGCACGATCCTGCAGGTCGTCACGAGCGCGATGGCCGCGTACGTGTTCGCACGCCTGCCGTTCCCCGGCCGGGGAGCGATCTTCGTCGTGTACCTCGCGACGATGATGATCCCGTTCCAGGTGCTCATCGTGCCGCTGTTCGCCGAGATGAAGACCCTCGGCCTCATCAACACCTACTGGGGCGCGATCCTCCCCACGATCGCCTCCGCCTTCGGGGTCTTCCTGCTGCGGCAGGCGATGAGCACCGTGCCTTACGACCTCGATCAGGCGGCGACCCTCGACGGCGCGGGACATTTCCGGATCTTCTTCCAGATCATGCTCCCGCTCATCCGTCCCGCGCTCGCGACCCTCACGGTGTTCGCGTTCCTCAACACCTGGAACAGCTTCCTGTGGCCGCTCATCATCCTGCGCGACCCGCTCATGCAGACGCTGCCCGTCGCGCTGTCGAGCCTGCAGGGGCAGTTCTCGACCCAGTGGGACGTGCTCATGGCGGGCTCCGTCATCAGCATCATCCCGATGTTCGCCCTCTACGTCTTCGCCCAGAAGTACATCGTCCAGGGCGTCGCCGGCACCGGCCTCAAATGACCCGCATCCGATACCCGCACCGAACGAACCAACCCACCGATCCGCACCGATAAAACATCGAAGGAGATGGCAACTCACATGAGAACCACGAAGACACTCATCACGGCGACGTCGCTCGCGGCCCTCACGGGCCTCGTCCTGACCGGATGCTCCACCGCGAGCAGCTCCGACTCGGGTGGTGACAGCGGCGAGAAGGTCACGATCACCTACTCCAACTTCATCTCGAACGGCGGCAATGAGGAGAACCTCCAGAAGATCGTCGACGCGTTCGAGGAGGAGAACCCCGACATCACCGTCGAGGTGCAGACCGCGCCCTACTCGGACTACTTCACGCAGCTGCAGACCGACCTCGCCGCCGGCACGCAGGCCGACGTGTTCGACGTCGACGCGGGCAGCTTCCCGAACATCGCCGCCAACGGCGTGCTCGCACCGCTCGAGGGCGTCGACGCGTCGGCATACCGCGAGTCGGTGCTCGACGTCTACAGCGTGGACGGCGTGCAGTACGGCCTGCCGACCTCGTTCTCGGACGTCGTGCTCTTCTACAACAAGGAGCTCTTCGACGCGGCCGGCGTCGACTACCCGACGTCCGACTGGACGTGGGCCGACGAGAAGGCGGCGGCCGAGAAGCTGACGGATGCCGCATCCGGCGTCTGGGGCGACTACCAGCCCATTTCGTACTACGAGTACTACAAGGCGGTCGACCAGGCCGGCGGCTCGTTCCTCAACGAGGACGGCACCGCGGCCGCGTTCGACTCCGAGGCGGGCCTCGCCGCGGCCGAGTGGCTCGCCGGCAAGTCGGGCACCGTCATGCCGACGGCCGCCGACGGCGCGGGCACGCCCGACTTCGACACGAACCTGTTCAAGGACGGCAAGCTCGCGATGTGGCACACGGGCATCTGGATGATCAGCCTCGTCGGCGACCTGCCGTTCGAGTGGGACATCGCGGTCGAGCCGGGTGACGTGCAGCAGGCGAGCGCGACGTTCTCGAACGCGGTCGTCGTGTCGGAGAGCTCGGAGCACAAGGAGGCCGCGCAGAAGTGGGCGGAGTTCCTCACCAGCTCGAAGACGATGGTCGACGTGCGCCTCGAGGCGGGCTGGGAGCTCCCGGCGATCAGCGACGAGTCGCTCCTGCAGCCGTACCTCGAGCAGACCCCGCCGGCGAACCGCCAGGCCGTGTTCGACTCGCTCGACAACATCGCGGTCGCCCCTGACCTCGGCCCGAACGCGACCCAGATCCAGGACGCCGTCACGAACGCCCTCGGCGAGATCGCCGCAGGACGCGCCGAGGCGGATGCCGCGATCGCCGCGCTCGCCGAGCAGGTGAACTCGCTCCTCGAGCAGTAACCGCGCCCGTCCCACCACTCGTCCGCTCACAACGAAGGACCGTTCGTGTCATACGACCCTGCGCTCGCGGCGCTCGCCGAGAGAAGCATCCGCCTCATCACCGAACTGCAGACCCCCGAAGGGGCCTATCCGGCGAGCCCCACGTTCTCGGCGTACGTCGGCTACAGCTGGCTGCGCGACGGAGCGTTCATCGCCGACGGCGCATCGGCGGCGGGGCAGGTCGCGTCGGCGAGCCGGTTCTTCGACTGGTGCGCCGCGGTGACGGTGCGCCGGGCGGAGAAGATCCGGTGGATCGTGGAAGAGTCCCGGGCGGGCCGACCGCCGGGGCCGGAGCACATGCTCCCCGCGCGCTTCACGTTCGCGGGCGACGACGGGGCGGACGAGTGGTGGGACTTCCAGCTCGACGGGTACGGCACGTGGCTGTGGGCGCTCGTCGAGCACCTCGAGCGGCACGGCCTCGACGGCTCGCGCTACCGCGAGGCCGCGCAGCTCACCGCCGAGTACCTGCTCGTCTCGTGGGAGCGCCCCTGCTACGACTGGTGGGAGGAGCACTCGCAGCACGTCCACGTGTCGACGCTCGCGTGCATCGCGGCCGGCCTCGAAGCCGTCGCCCGTGCCGGCCTCGTCGACGACGCCACGGTGCGCGCCATCGGCGACGAGACGGCCAGACTCCGTCGCCTCGTCGCCGAGCGCGGCACGAAGGACGGCCACCTCATCAAGTGGCTCGGCAGCACCGCGGTGGACGGCAGCCTCGCGGCCGCGATCGCTCCGCTGGGCTTCACGGATGCCGCATCCGACGTCGCCCGTCGAACAATCGACGTCCTCGAAGCGCACCTCTTCGTCGACGGGGGAGTGCACCGCTACCTCGGCGACACGTTCTTCGGAGGCGGCCAGTGGCCGCTGCTGACGTGCTTCCTCGGGCTCGCGCATCTCGCGGCGGGCGACCGCGAGCGGGCCGAGGAGCTCTTGCAGTACGCCGCAGCGACGGCGACGCCCGAGCTCGACCTGCCCGAGCAGGTGCCCGGGCACCTCATCGCACCGGGAATGCGGCAGGAGTGGATCGACCGCTGGGGTCCGGTCGCGACGCCGCTCCTGTGGAGCCACGCGATGTTCCTGCGCCTCGGCATCGCGCTCGATCGCATCGACCCCGCCGCCCTCGCCGCACCGCAGACCGCTGCTCAGGAGGAGACCCTCGCATGATCCGTCACCGACCCGCAGGATCGGGACACCCGTACTCCGTCGACACCGAGCAGCGCTGGCCGGTCGTGCCCGAGGCGGGCTCGACCGCCACCCTGGGGTTGCGCGCCGACGCCGGCGTCGTCGCCGTGGCGTGCACGCTCGAGTGGCGGCCCGACGAAGACACGGGCGCGTCGCCGGAGACCGTCGAGCTGAGCCTCGAGCGCGTCGCGACGACCTCGCGCGGACGCGTGACCGACGGCGGCCACCTCGCCTCCGCGGCTGCTCGCCTCGCCCGGTCGACGGGCGGTTGGCAGACCCGCACGCCCGAGCTCCGCTATGGAGGCACATACCGCTACCGGTTCACCGCGACACGCGGCGATGGTGACGGTGGTCGCACCGAGCGCACGCGCTGGTTCGAGTTCCGCGCGGCGCAGTGGCGACCCGACACCGACGCACATCCGCGAGTCATCCCGGGCACGACCGAGGTGCTGCACGACGGCCGCCGCGCCTGGCGCGTGCGCTTCGCGCTGCCGCTCGCGCAGGGGGAGCACGTCACGGGGTTCGGCGAACGCTACGACGCCGTCGACCAGACCGGACAGCTGCTCGACGCCGTCGTGTTCGAGCAGTACAAGAGCCAGGGCGCGGAGCGCAAGACGTACCTGCCCATGCCGTTCGCGCACGTCGTCGGCGGCGACGGATGGGGGTTCCACGTCGACACGACGCGGCGCGTGTGGTTCGACATCGGAGCATCCGACTCTTCACGGATCGTGATCGAAGCCGAGACGGATGCCGCGGGCACCGTGCCCCTGCGCATCTTCGACGGCTCGCCGACCGAGGTGCTCGGGCAGTTCCGCGACGGCGTCGGTCGCGCGACCGAGCTGCCGTCGTGGGTCTTCCGCCTGTGGGCGAGCGGCAACGAGTGGAACACGCAGGCCGAGGTCATGCGGCAGATGGACCTGCACCGCGAGCACGACATCCCGGTCGGGTCGGTCGTCATCGAGGCGTGGAGCGACGAGTCGACGTTCACCGCCTTCCGTGACGCGCAATACGAGGTATCGGCCGACGGCGCCCCGCACCGACTCTCCGACTTCACGTTCCCCGGAGACGGCGCGTGGCCCGACCCGAAGGGCATGGCCGACGAGTTGCATGAGCGGGGCATCCGCCTCCACTTGTGGCAGATCCCGCTCATCAAGATGCGTCCGCACCCGACCGGTCAGGTGGCGGCCGATGCGCAGGCGGCGATCCGCGAGGACGTGCTCATCCGCGAGCCCGATCCGCGCGGCGGGTTGCGCCCGTACCGCAACCGCGGCTGGTGGTTCCCGCTCGCGCTCATGCCCGACCTCACCGATGAGCGCGCCGCGCGCTGGTGGACCGAGAAGCGCCGGTACCTCGTCGAGGAGATCGGCGTCGACGGGTTCAAGACCGACGGCGGCGAGCACGCGTGGGGCTCCGAGCTCGTCTACCTCGACGGCCGACGCGGCGACGAGAAGAACAACACGTTCCCGGTGGCGTACGCGAAGGCGTACGGAGACCTGCTGCGGTCCGCGGGCAAGGCGCCCGTGACGTTCAGTCGCGCGGGATTCACCGGCTCACAGGCGCACGGCGCCTTCTGGGCCGGTGACGAGAACTCGACGTGGGAGGCGTTCCGCTGGTCGATGAACGCGGGGCTGACCGCCGCGGCATCCGGGATCGTCTACTGGGGGTGGGATATCGCCGGCTTCTCGGGCGAGATTCCGACCGGCGAGCTGTACATCCGCGCGACGCAGGCGTCGGCGTTCGTGCCGATCATGCAGTACCACTCGGAGTTCAACCACCACCGCACGCCGTCGCGCGACCGAACCCCGTGGAACATCGCCGAGCGAACCGGCGACGAGCGCGTGCTGCCGCTCTTCCGCCGGTACGCCACGCTGCGCGAGCGGCTCGTGCCGTACCTCGAGCGCTCGGCCGCGGCGGCGATCGCGACCGACCGCCCGCTCATGCGTCCGCTGTTCTTCGAGTGGCCGCACGACGCGGCGGTGTGGAGCGCGCCGACCGAGTGGCTGCTCGGCGACGACATCCTCGTGGCGCCCGTGCTCGAAGAGGGTGCGACCGAGTGGTCGGTCTACCTCCCCGAGCTTCCCGAGAGTGAGCGGACGAACGGGTGGACGGATGCCTGGACCGGCGAACGCATCACGGGCGGCCGCACGGTGACGGTGCCCACGCCGATCGACCGGATCCCGGTGTTCTTGCGGGGCGAGTCGGTCGACGAGCTGCTCGAGGCCTTCCGCGAGTAGGTGCCAGGCGGGGTCAGTACCAGCCCACGGACTGCGAGTGACCCCACGCGTTGCACGGGGTGCCGTAGCGGCCGGAGATGTAGCCGAGGCCCCACGCGATCTGCGTGCGCGCGCTCGTCTGCCAGTCGGCGCCGGCGGAGGCCATCTTGCTGCCCGGGAGCGCCTGCGGAATGCCGAACGCGCCGCTCGAGGCGTTGTACGCCTGGTAGTTCCACCCCGACTCGCGCTGCCACAGGTTGTAGAGGCAGCCGAACTGGTCGTCGCCCCAGCCGTAGCTGCCCAGCATGCCGCGAGCGGTCGCCTGCGCGCCGGCCGGGCTGTTGTCACCCGAACCGCCGCCGACGGGCACCGAAGGCACCCAGCCGCCACCGCCCGAGCCGGACGACTGCTGCTGACGCGCGCGCTCCGCGGCTTCGGCAGCCTGGCGAGCCTTCTCCTCGGCTTCGCGGCGCGCCTTCTCCTCAGCCTCCTTCTTGGCCTGGACCGCCGCGTCGAGGCGGCCGCGCAGACCCGAGACCTGCTCCTGCACCGAAGCCACGAGCGCGGTCACGTCCTCAGTCACGCTCGGAAGAAGCGACTCGGGAAGGCTCTCGATGCTGAGCTCGAGGCGGTCCGCGGTCTCTTCGAGCTGCGTCGTGTCGACGGTGGTCGTCGCCACGCCGATGTCGAGCCCGGACGCCTCGATGTCGGCGGCGACCTTCGCCGCGCTCGCGACAGCGGCGTCGGCCGCCTCGACGGCGGCCTTCGCCTCGATCGTCGCCGTGTCCGCGGCGGAGACGGCGAGTTCGGCGTCCGCGGAAAGCGGAGCCGGCGTCGAGTACGACGCGAGCATCATGTACGGCGTGGCAGGTGCGGAATCGACGGATGCCTCGGCCGACGAGAGCGGCATCGCACCGGCACACCCGACGATCGTCGCCACCGCGAGACCGAGGCCGGTCGCGAAGAGGAGGGGCCGGCGGCGCGCGCGGCGCTCGGCGAGGCGGCGGTTGCGGCGGGCGGGAGCGGAGTGCTCGGCAACGGGCGTGGACGACGTGGAAGACGTGGCAGTACTGGAGCGCATGAAGATTCGGGTTTCGTGTCGGGTTGTCAGCGCCGGCGAGAGACGCAACGCGCGGCCGCTTCGCGGACACACAAAGCCCCGATCCTTGCCGCCTTTTCTGGGCGTTACCTGACCGTTACCTGGCCGCGACCTCAGTCGTCGCTCGAATGGAGGCCTCGACGCGAGGCCAGAAGGGTGACTTCCGGATGCTCCTCCGCGAGCATCCGTTCGGCCCGTTCGAGCACGTCCCGGACATGCCGCGCATCCCTTGCGACGACCGACATCCCGATGGATGTGCGCCGGTGCAGATCGTTCGCGCCGACCTCGGCGACGGCCGCCTCGGTGCGCCGGCTCAGGTCAGCCAGCAGCGGGCGCACGATGCTGCGCTTCTCTTTCAGCGAATGCACGTCGCCGAGCAGGATGTCGAACTCGATCCAGCCGATCCACATGTCGTCTGCGAGCGTAGCCTGAACGGGTGCCCGCCGAACCCGCCGCCGAACCGCCCGCAGAGTCGACCGCAGAATCGACCCTGCAGAACGCCCGAGCCCAGCTCGCCGCGCTCGCGCAGGCGAACCACGCGTCCTCCCGAGCGCACGCGCCGGGGGAGGCCCGCCCCGCCGCCGTGCTGATCCTGTTCGGTGTGCTCGACAGGCTCCCGAGCGAGCACGAGGCGCAGGCGGCCGCCGTGCCGCGCGACCTCGACCTGCTCCTGCTGGAGCGCGCGACCACACTGCGCTCGCACCCCGGTCAGGTGGCATTTCCTGGCGGACGCCTCGATCCGCGCGACGATGGCCCGGTCGCGGCCGCCCTGCGCGAGGCGCACGAGGAGACGGGCCTCGACCCGGCCGGCGTGGAGGTGCTCGGAACCCTGGAGAACATCTGGCTCGAGTACTCGCAGCACCTCGTGACTCCCGTGCTCGCGTGGTGGCGGCATCCGTCACCGGTCCGCGTCGTCGACGAGCGCGAGTCCGCCGCGGTCTTCCGCGCGCCCGTCGCCGACCTGCTCGACCCCGCCAATCGCGGCGTGACGGTCATCCGCCGCGACGGCCAGGAGTGGCGCGGACCAGGGTTCCTCGTGCACGGCGAACACGGCGATCACCTCGTGTGGGGCTTCACCGGACTCGTGCTCGAGGGCCTCTTCGACCGCCTCGGCTGGACCGAGCCGTGGGACGACACGCGCGAGCTGCCGCTCGAGCTGCCCGACATCGAGCCGGAGGTTTGAGCGGCCCGAGGTTCAGCTCACTTCTTGGGCGTGCGGTTCTCGGCGCTCACCATCCACGACAGCTGCTCGATCTTCTCGAGGATCGCGTGCAGGAGGTCGGCGCTCGTGGGGTCCTCTTCGTCGACGTCGTCGTGCACCTCGCGGCACGTCGAAGCGACGGCGTCGAGGCGCTCGGTCATGAGGTCGATGACGTCCGTGGTGGCGATCTCACCCTGCGGGAACTCGGGGAGCGTCGTCGTCTGCGCCACGACGTCGCTGCGACCGTCGGGCAGGGCGTGGAGCGCCCGCATCCGCTCGGCGACGTCGTCGCTGAACCCTCGGGCGGCCTCGATGATCTCGTCGAGCTGAAGGTGCGTGTCGCGGAAGTTGCGGCCGACGACGTTCCAATGCGCCTGCTTGCCCTGAAGGGAGAGCTCGATGAGGTCGACGAGCACCTTCTGAAGGTTGTCGCTGAGCGTCTCGGATGCCTGGAATCCGCGCTCCGCGTTCTGCTCGCGCGTCAGCTCGGCGCCCTTGCGCGCGGGCCGGCGCTTGCTGCCGGCCGTCGAGCTCTTGCTGGTCTTGGTCGCGGTCGTTGTAGCCACGGTGAATCTCCATCCGTCAGGAACACGCCCGACCGTACTCGGCAGACCTTGCGCGTCCGCGGGGATTGAGAGCGCGGCCGGGCAGTGCTAGGGGTTCCGCGTATCCGCGTCGAGTCGCGCCAGCAGGTCGACGGCCGCACGCGTGTACTCGCTGATCCACCGATCGTGGATGCGCTTGATCGGCAGCGGCGCGAGCGACAGGCGCCGCTCCCGCCCGACCCGGCGGCCGGTCACGAGCTCGGCCGCCTCGAGCACGCGCAGATGCTGCAGCGCCGTCGTGCGGTCGATCTCGGGAAACGCGTCGCACAGGGCGCCCGTGGAGAGGGGCGACTCCTTCAGCAGGTCGAGCATGCGACGACGGATGGGGGAGGCGAGGGCCTTGAAGACGCGGTCGTCGTCATCGAGGTGGGTCTTGTGCCCGGCATCCGACATGTTATAAAAATACAACATGTCTACCGAACTCACCGAACTCCACTTCACCGTGTCGGGGCGCATCGCGCGACCCGTCGCCGAGGTCTACGAGGCCGTCGCCGATCCCGCGCAGTTGTCGCAGTACTTCACGACGGGCGGCGCGCGCGGGCGACTCGAACCGGGCGCCGAGGTGACGTGGGACTTCGCCGACTTCCCGGGCCGGTTCCCCGTGAACGTCGTCGAGGCCGACCCGCCGCGCCGCATCGTGATCCGGTGGGAGGGGATCGCGGCCGCATCCGACGACGGCATGACGACCACGACCTTCGAGTTCGAGCCCATCGACGAGGGCACCCGCACCCTCGTCACGATCACCGAGTCGTCGTGGCAGGCCACGGCCGACGGCGCGAAGAGCGCGTTCGGCAACTGCGAGGGCTGGACGGGCATGCTCGCCGCGCTCAAGATGTGGGTCGAGCACGGGATCAATCTGCGCGAAGGCTTCTACCGCTGACCGCTCCTGGGGGAGGGGCGGGGCAGACTGGCCGGATGCTGGCGATCGTCTCCGCACCAAGCAACCTCGGCCTGCGGCCTCCCGAGCCCGGCGCGGTTCCAGGCACGGCGAAAGCGCCCGAAGCGCTGCGCGAGGCGGGCCTCTACTCCCGCCTCGCCGAACTCGGAGCACGGGACGCCGGCACCGTCCTGCCCGCACGATACGTCGACGACGACGCGACCCGCCCCGCCGGACACGTGCGCAACGAAGCGGCTCTCGTCGATCACGCGCTGCGTCTTGCCGAGCGGCTCGACCGCGTGTGGACGGCGGGCGCGACGCCGCTCGTGATCGGGGGCGACTGCAGCCTCGTCATCGCCGCGGGGCTGGCGGATGCCGCCCCCAAGGGTCGCGGGCTCGTCCACGTCGACGGGCACACGGACTTCCGGCATCCGGCGATCAGCGACGAGTGCGCGAGCGTCGCGGGGGAGGACCTCGCCGCCGCAATCGGACTGCATTGGCCGGCGATCGCCGACATCGACGGGCGCGGACCGTACTTCGACCCCGAGCGGACGGTGCACATCGGATGCCGCGACGACGACTCCGAGCTCGACCTCGTACGCGCGACCATCGGCGCGGTCGCACCCGCGAGCGAGGTCATCCTGCATGGCGGCGCTCGCGCGGCGGCACGCGTGCGCGACGTCGCAGACCAGGGGGCGGGTTACTGGCTTCAGGTCGACGTCGATGTTCTCGACCCCGAGGTCATGCCGGCCGTCGACAGCCCCGACCCCGGGGGACTGCGGCCCGACGAGCTCACCGCCCTGCTCCAGGGGCTCGCGCCGCGCGCGATCGGCGCCTCGATCACGGTCTTCGACCCCGACCTCGACCCCGACGGACGGTATGCCGCGCTTCTCGCCGACATCCTCGCCGGCGGGCTCGCGGCGCTGGGCAGTGAGCTCTAGACCTCGTCCCTGAGCCCCACCCGGTCGGGGATCTCGAACGGCAGGTGCGGCAGCCACGACGCGGGGTCGGGCCACGGCCGCGACGCGGGCAGCGCCTTCAACAGTCGTCGGATCGCCGCGTCTCGTGGTCCTTCCGGTGCCCGCGACGCGAGCACGCGCTGCGGAGCGTGATGTCCGAGAGCCCCGAGCCACCAGTGGCGCCACGTGTCGGGCGCCTCCTGCGGATCGAGGACGATGTAATAGTCGGGCATGAGCGCCGAACCCTCCTCGAAGCGGGCGATGGCCGCCTCGACCTCGAGTTCGAGCACGCCGAGGGTCGAGCGCTCTTCGAAGAGCTCGACCCACGCCGCTGCGACGTGCTCGAGCGGGTCGGCGTCGTGGATGATCCAGGGAGTGCTTGCGGCCGCGATGCGCCGTGTCGCCAGGCCGGGGTCGCTGCCCTGCAGCGCGAGGATCTCGACCCCGGGGATGCCGTCGAAGGTCGCGAGGGCGTCTTCAGACTGCTCCCCGACGATCGCGACGATCGTGCCGGTCGGTGTCATGTGCGCCATGCTCGATATTAAGTCGATCACGCCGCAAGAGGACGGAACGCGCCGCGAGTCCGATCGCCGCCACGACCACCGCCGCGATGATCGGACGGAAGGCCAGTTGGGGTGTGAACGCCGCCATCTCGAACACCCGCAGCGCGTAGTCCGCCATCTCGCTCACCCGGCCCCCGAACACGCGCATCCCGGCGGCGGCCGTCACCGCGGTGATCGCCGCGGGCGCGAGCCACACCATCGCGATGCTCACGAGCGCCGCGATGACGCGACCCGCCGTTCCCACACCGGTCCACGCGATCGCGACGCCGACGAGCACGGGCGCCACCCACTGGACCAGGCCGACGATCTCGTACGGGGTCTCGACGCCCATGAACCCCGTGAGCCACGATTGCGTCGCGATCGCCCCGATCGTCAGGCCGATGAGCGCGCCTCCGCGCGGCGCGCGTGCGATGAGGAACACGACGAGAACCCCGACGAGAAGCGACAAGACGCTCGCGACGACGAGCGCCCCGAGATACAGAGCGGACTCCGTGCCGCCGCGAAGCCCGCCGCCGACGGCCACCGCCGACTGGGTGATCGCGATGATCTGGATCACGACGAGACCGCTCGCGATGAGCGGGAAGCCGCCGCGCGGCATCCGGGGCCGCAGCGCCCGCGCCGTGATGCCCGCGGCTGCGGCGCCGACGACGAGCAGCGCGAAGATGAGGCTCAGCGAGTACTGACTGAACGGCAGCATCGCGACGGGCATCGCCTCGGGAGGCGCGTCCACCGCCCACAGGTTCTGCAGCGGCAGCCGCATGCCGGTCACGAGCCACGGCACCAGTCCGACGAACGCCGCCGCGACGCCGATCACCGCGCACAGCCACGGTGCGACAGGCCGCGCGGAGCGCGTGGGCTCCGCGGCATCCGTCGATTCGGTGTCCTGGTCGACCGCCTCGCTCACGAGACGCCGCCCACCGAAGCGAGGGCACGATGAACGGATGCCACGGCGCTCGACCCCTCGCCGACAGCCGCCGCCACGCGCTTCATCGATCCGCGGCGCACGTCACCTGCGGCGAACACCCGCGGGAGCGACGTCTCGAACGGCAGTGGTTCGCGTCCGAGCCGCCGCCAGTCCTCGCCGAGCGCGTCGAGCGGGATGTCGACACCCGTCCGGAGGAATCCCTCGGGGTCGCGGTCGACCCCGTTGAGCCACGACGTCGCGGGCTCGGCGCCGATGAAGCAGAAGAGCCCGCGCGCCTCGACCTCGCCGACGCGGTCGATGTGCACGCGCCGCAGGTACCGGTCGCCGTCGAGGCCGACGACGTGCGAGCGGGTGAGCACCTCGACGCGCGGGTCTTCGAGCAGCCGCGTCACGAGGTACGACGACATCCGCCGGCTGAGGTCGTCGCCGCGGACGACGAGGCGCACGGGGCATCCGTTCGATGCCAGGTAGAGCGCCGCCTGGCCGGCAGAATTCGCACCGCCGACCACCACGACGGGCGATTCCATCACCTGGCGCAGCTCGAGCGGCGTCGCGGCGTAGAAGATGCCCGAGCCCTCGAAGTCGTTCCAGCGGTCGAGGTCGAGCGTGCGGTACGCGGCGCCCGACGTGACGATCGCGCTGCGCGTGTGGATCGTGCGTCCGTCGCGGAGGGTGACCTCGAGGCCTTCGTCGATCGTGGTGAGGCTCACTGCCTCGCACGGTGCGTAGACGCGAACGCCGAACTTGAGCGCCTGCAGCGATGCCTGGCCGATGAGCGCGCGCCCGGTGACGCCGAACGGGAACCCGAGGAAGTTCTCGATGCGCGAGGTCGCTGCGGCCTGTCCGCCGGGAGCGACCGCGTCGAGGAGGACGGTGCGCAGACCCTCGGATGCCCCGTAGATCGCCGCCGCGAGGCCGGCCGGCCCCCCGCCGATGACGGTCAGGTCGACGAAGTCGTCGGTGCTGGCCTGGTAGCTCAGTCCGAGGCGGTCGGCGACGAGCCCGGGAGTCGCGCGCAGGATCGGCTCGCCCTGAACGTACGCGATCGGGAGGTCGGCTTTCGTGAAGCCGCGCTCCTCGAGGTAGTCGGCGTGATGCGTCTTGTCGACGACGTCTTCGAGGTCGATCGCCGTGTGCACGAGGTCGGTGCGCTCGGCGAACCGACGCAGGGCGAGGAACTCGCTCGACGCCTTGGAGCCGACCAGTTTGAGCGTGAGCGCGGCGGGGCCGCTGCGCAGAGCCTCGCGCCGTGCCCACAGGGCGTGCAGCAGGATGTCGCACAGCTCGTCGTCTTCGGCCATGAGCCTCCGCAGGTTCTCCTCGCTCACGCGGTACGCGATGCCGGGCTCGGTGACGCGGGCCGACAGGAACGCGGCCTGGCCGTTCAGGATGCCGAGCTCGCCGAGGAACGAGCGCGGACCGATCGTGGTGATGACGACCTCGCCGACCCATCCGAGCGGCTCGCGCACGATCTCGACCTGCCCGCTCTCGATGAGCATGAGGTTGTAGTCGCGCTGGCCGGTGCGGAAGAGGTAGTCGCCGGGCTCGATCTCCTCGGGCTCGCCGAACTCGAGCAGCCGTGCCCACTGGTCATCGGTCAGACGGGGCGACTGGACGGGGTCGTGCGCCGGTTCGGGCGCGGCCCCGGCGGATGCCGCAGGCAGGGTTTCGTCTTTCTCGGGGGGCATGCTCCGACGCTACTCGGGGCGCGGCGCACTGTCATCGGGCGGTTTCTCGGCTTGAGCCGGGCAGCATCCCGTCCACCAGCGCGGCCAGGCCCACGCGGAAGGTGTCCCGGGCCGCGAGCTCCGGCCAGCGCGCGCCGATCGCGGCGAGCTGCGGCATACGCGGGTCGGCGAAGGTCTCCCGGGCCCAGTCCGCGCGGCGCTCCGCGTTTTGGCTGAGCTCGCCGGACCGCGCGCGGACGAGGAGCTCGCCGACGGTGAGGTACCAGGCGGTCCGGAACAGGTCGACCGCCTGCTCCTGCGTGCACCCCAGCTCGACCGCAGCGGACAGGACTGCCTCGACCACCCGGAGGGCCGGCTCGCCCAGGCGGGGGAGGAAGCCGTCGACGGTGAGCACCTCGGCCGCCCACGGCGTCTCGGCCAGTGCGTCGTGCACCGCGACCATCGCGGTGATGATGCGCTCGCGGGGTTTCTCGGGCAGCTCGACTTCGGCCAGGCTCTGCGCGGCGTCCTCGTTGAGGAGCTGGATGAGCAGATCCTCACGGTCGCGCACGTGGTGATAGAGCGTCGTCGTGCCCACATCGAGCTCGGCGGCCAGTCGGCGCAGGGTGAGACGTCGCCACCCCTCGCGATCGATGATCCGACGCGCGGCGGCGAGGATCCGGGCCCGCGACGTCACCGCGGGCCGGCCGCGGCGCGGGGTGGGGGTGGCCTCGGTCATGTCACTCATCCTGCCCTCTCCGGGCCCTCCGGTTTGACTCCCGAACCGCGCTCTCCTTATTTTAGGAACATGTTCCGAAAAGATGAGACCGCCGCTCGGCCGGGGTTGACGCTCGCGGCCGTGGGAGTGGTGCAGTTCTTGGTCTCCCTGGATCTGTCGGTGGTGAATCTCGGCCTGCCCGAGATCGCGTCGGGCCTCGGATTCGGGGGCGTCGACGTCACGTGGGTCATCCACGCGTACGCGCTCGCCTTCGGCGGGCTGCTGCTCCTCGGGGGCAAGCTCGCCGATCGCCACGGCCGTCGGCGGGTCCTCCTCGGTGGGCTCGGCCTCTTCGCGCTCGCGTCGTTGCTCGGCGGCTTCGCCCAGGAACAGGGCCAGCTCATCGCCGCTCGTGCCGCGCAGGGGATCGGCGCGGCCGCCCTCGCGCCCGCCGCGCTGGCGATCCTCACCGTGTCCTTCCCGAGCGGTCGCGCCCGTGCGCAGGCGTTCGGCGTGTGGAGCGCGATGAACGCCGCCGGCGGCGCTCTCGGTGTCCTCGTCGGCGGCGTGCTCACCGAGTACGCCGGCTGGCGCTGGGTCATGTGGGTCAACGTCCCCATGGCCGTGCTCGCCGTGGCGCTGGCGTGGTGGGGCGTGGCGGCCGACCGACCCGTGGCGCGCCACGCACGGCCCGACGTCCTCGGCGCCGTTCTCGGCACGGCGGGGATGACCGCTCTCGTGTACGGGATCGTCGGCACGGACCAGCACGGCTGGGCGTCGCCGGTCACCCTCGGCTCGCTCGTGGCGGCATCCGTCCTTCTCGTCGCGTTCGTGCTCGTCCAACGGGCGACCACGCGTGACGCCGTGCTTCCGCTCGCGCTGTTCCGGCTGCGCACCGTGTCGGGGGCGAATGCCTACAACCTCCTGCTCGGCGCCGCGATGGCCTCCGCGTTCTACTTCATGTCGCTGTACCTCCAGGACGTCCTCGGCCACGGTCCCGCGCTCGCGGGGCTGATGTTCCTGCCCTTCGCGCTGGGCGTCGTCGCCGGTTCGTTCCTCGCGATCAGGCTCGGCTCGCGGATGCCGCCCCGCTCGCTGCTCATCTGGGGCGGGCTGCTGACCGCGGCCGGGTTCGCCTGGTTCGGCCGGATCGGCGCCGACGGAACGTTCCTCGCCGACGTCCTCGGCCCGTCGCTGGTGACGAGCATCGGCTTCGGCCTGTGCTTGGGGCCGGTCGTCGCCACCGCCACCGTCGGCGTCGAGGAGCGGCACAGCGGCGTCGCCTCGGGGGTGCTGAACACCTCCCGGCAACTGGGAGCCTCGCTCGGTCTCGCCGCGCTGGGCACCGCCGCTGCGGCCCGCGCGGGCGGCTCCACCAACGGCTCCATCGACGTGGAGGCGCTCACCGGCGGCTACGCGCTCGGGTTCAACCTCGGGGCGGTCCTGCTCGGCGTGGCCGTCCTCGTCGCCGCCCTCGTCCTTCCGCGGCCCACCGGCCGCACGACCTCACGAAGCACGACCTCACGAAGCACGACCTCACGAAAGGAGTACCACCACCGTGACCGCTCGAACCCCTGACACCCGCACCCCCGACACCAGCCTCCGGGGCCCGGTCCTGGCCAGCCTGTACGCCGGGTTGATCCTCACGGTCCTGTCCGTCGCCTTCGTCTACGTCGACCGAGCCGGCACCGGCCTGCTCGCCGCGCACCTGAAGGCGAGCTACCCGTCATACGGCCCCACCCGGATCGAAGAGGCGGTGACCCTGTGGACCATCGTGCTGACGGTCGTCGGCGCCCTCGGTGCCGTCGGCTGGATCCTGGCGATCTGGGCGACCCGACGCGGATTCCGGTGGGCGGACTGGCTGATGGGCACGCTGTTCGCGGTCGGGACCGTCCTGGCGCTGTACCTGCTCACCGTCCGCGACACGTCAGGCGACACCGGGCTGCCGATCGAGCTCGGGCTGATCGGGCTGCTGCCGTCCGCTGCCGGGCTGGCCGCGGTGCTGCTGATGTGGAGAGCCCGGAAGTCGGTGACCCGCGGCGTACCCGCCTGAAACACTGGTCACCGTGCTCGGAAAGCTGAAGCGCCGGCTGTACGGCTCGGACCGGCACCGGCCGGGCGCGTTCATGCGGGCCTTCAACCGGGCAGACGCCGCACTGTTCTCTCGCGGCCTCGGGCCACGGCAGGCGGTCACCCTCGAAGTCACCGGGCGCAGATCCGGTCGCACCATCGAGGTGCCGCTGGCCGTGGCCGAGGTCGGCGGGGATCGCTACCTCGTGTCGATGCTCGGCGATGACGTCGGCTGGGTGCGCAACGTGCGCGCCGCCGGCGGGCGGGCGGTCCTGCGGCGGCGACGCCGCGAGGAGGTCCTGCTCGAGGAGGTTCCCGTCGCGGAGCGGGCGCCGATCATCAAGGCGTACCTCAAGGTGGCACCGGGTGCGCGGCCGCATATCCCGGTGCGTCCCGATGCGCCGCTGCAGGAGTTCGAGGCGGTGGCGGATCGGCATCCGGTCTTCCGCGTCGGTCGGCGCCGCTAGCCTGACTGTCATGCGAATCCGTCCCGCAGTCGCTTCGGATGCCCCGCGAATCGCCGAGGTCTGGGAGGCGGGCTGGCGGGATGGCCACCTGGGGCACGTCCCCGAGGAGCTCGTGCGGCACCGCACGCCGGAATCGTTCGCGCGTCGCGCGGCCGCGATGATCGACCGCACGTTCGTCGCGGAGGTGGACGGCAGCGTCGTCGGATTCGTGACGCTCAAGGGGGACGAGCTCGAGCAGCTGTTCGTCGACGCGGACGCGCGGGGCACGGGGGTCGCGAAGGCGCTCCTCGACGAGGGGGCGCGCCGGCTCATCGAGGCGGGGCACGAGCAGCCGTGGCTCGCCGTCGTCGCCGGCAACGCACGCGCCCGCCGCTTCTACGAGCGCGAAGGGTGGCGCGACGCGGGCCCCCTCGCGTATGAGGCGCCGGTCGACGGCGGTTCGGTCACGGTCGACGGACGCCGGTACGAGCTCGTGCGATAGGGATCACGGACCGTGACGCACACCCTCACCCGCGAGCAGGCGCGCCGAATCATCGTGCGAGCCCAGCTGCTCGACGCGGAGCGCCCGGGTGACGTCGTCGAAGTCGCCGAGCAACTCGGCCAGATCAAGATCGACCCGACGGCGGTCATCGCGCCGTGCGAGCACACGATCATGTGGTCGCGCATCGGCTGGTCGTACGAGCCGGGCCAGCTGCGGAAGGCCGTCGAGGAGGACCGGCTGCTCTTCGAACTCGGCGGCATGTTCCATCCGATGAGCCTGCTGCCGCTCATGATGCCGGGCATGCGTACGTGGCCGCGCCGCAAGAGCACGCGCGAGTGGCTCGAGGCCAACGATCGGTTCCGCAAGGACGTGCTCGCGCGGCTGCGCGCCGACGGTCCCCTCCTCGCGAGCGACATCCCCGACACCGCGCAAGTCAGCCGCCCTCCCGACGGCTGGTCGGGCTCGAACCAGGTGCCGATCATGCTCGACTTCCTCTCCCGGCAGGGCGTCGTCGCGATCACGCGACGCGAGGGCCGGCACCGCGTGTGGGATCTCGCGGAGCGCGTCTACCCCCAGGATCTTCCCGAGATCGACCCCGAAGAGGCCAAGCGGATGCTCCACGAGCGCACCCTGCAGGCGACAGGCATCGGACGATCGCACTGGTGGTGGTCGCCCGTCGGCGATGCCGGCGAGCCGGCCACCGTCGAAGGCAGCACCTGGAAGTTCCGCGTCGACCCAGAGGCGCTCGCCGCCCTCGACGAGGACCGGGGCGGCCGTGTCGCATTCCTGAACCCATACGACGGTCTGCTGTTCGACCGCGGGAGGCTCGAGGAGGTCTTCGAGTTCAAATACGTGCTCGAGCAGTTCAAGCCGAAGGCGCAGCGCGTGTACGGCTACTTCGCGCATCCGATCCTGCTCGGCGACCGGTTCGTCGGCATGCTCGACGCCGAGGTCGACCGCAAGGCGGAGGTGCTGCGCGTCAACGCCATCCACGAGTTCCTGCCGTTCGAGCCCGAGGAGATGGACATGGTGCGCGCCGAGATCATGGACCTCGGAGAGTGGCTGGGGGTGCCGGTGACGGGGATCGGGTGAGTAGGCTCGCCCGCATGTCCATCAAGCTCGAGAACGTCGGCGTCGCCGTTCGAGACCTCGAAGAGGCGATCGCGTTCTTCACCGACCTCGGCCTGACCGTGCTCGGCCGCGACGAGATCAGCGGCGAGTGGGCCGACACCGCCGTGGGTCTCGACGGCAACCACGCGCGCATTGCGGTGCTGCAGACCCCGGACGGCACGGGTCAACTCGAGTTCTTCGAGTACATCCACCCCGACGCGATCGAACGCGACCCCATCCTGCCGAACGAGATCGGCATGCATCGGGTCGCGTTCTCGGTCGACGACCTCGACGAGGCGCTCGCGATCGCGGCGAGGCACGGATACCACCCGCTGCGCGGCGTCGCCAACTACCAGGGCGTGTACAAGCTCACTTACCTGCGCGGCCCCAGCGACATCCTCGTGATGCTTGCGCAGGACCTCACGAAGGCCTGACTCCGAACGTCCAGGCGACGGCGGAAGAAGGAGTGTGGCGGAGGATGGGGGATTCGAACCCCCGAGGGCTTGCACCCAACACGCTTTCCAAGCGTGCGCCATAGGCCACTAGGCGAATCCTCCAGGAGGCCCCGGAGGGCCACAGGCCATCCTACCGTGCCCTCCACCGCGCTCCCGACCGCCGCCCGACCCCGCTCAAGCCCCGCCGAGATTGCGCGAACGGCTGCGGATGCCGGCATCCGGCGGTGATTCGCGCAATCTCGGCCGCCCTAGGGGCGAGCCCGCAGGCGCGCCCCGACCCGCGCCCCCGCACCGGCGTAGAGGCTGCCCGGGCGGATGACGAGAGACCGCGGCGCGAGGATCGCGAGGATCCGACGCGGAAGTTCGACCTCCGCGAGCATCGCACGCGACGCCGACACCGCCGCGTTCGCGATCGCCTCACCCTGCCAGAACCCGTGCTTTCCGCCGGGCGCGTAGCTCGCGCGCTCGATCGCGCTGATGAGGAGGCTCATGTCCGACGGAGGAGCGCCGTGCTGCTCGACGAGCCGGGCGCCGAGACTGCGCGCGCTCTCGGACGCCGGAACGCTCACGCCGAGGTCGATCGCGACGTCTTGGACGATGGTCCAGGCGGATGCCGCATCGCCCGTGCGCGCCGCCGCGAGAAGCTGCCGGCGCCGCATCTCGCGCACGAGCCCAGGAATCGCGAGGGCGAACAGGATCCCGAGGACCACCGTGGCCGCGGGCGTGAGGTCGAGCGGACCGGTGGCCGAGGCATCCGAAGATCCCGAATCGTTCGGTCCGCCGTCGTCGGGGGTGAGCCCGGGAGCGGACGAAGGAGCCGTGCTCGGCAGAGGAGTCGCCGGATTCGCAGGGTCGTTCGGACCGCCCTGTGACGCCGCGGGCGAGAACGCGGTCGGCGTGCCGAGGCTGTTCGTCGGCTCGAACTGCACCCAGCCGATGCCGTCGAAGTAGACCTCGGGCCACGCGTGCAGGCGTCCGCTCGTGACCGTGTACACGGTCTGACGGTCGATCGCGTCGGTCGTCGCCTCGCCCGGCAGGTACCCGACGACGATGCGCGACGGCATGCCGAGCGTGCGCGCCATGAGCGCGAACGCCGATGCGAAGTGCACGCAGTACCCGGCGCGGGCCTCGAGGAACCGCGCGACGGCCTCGGCGCCCGTCCCGTCGAACCCGTCCTCGACGGGCGCCTCGAGCGAGTACTGGAACTCGCTCGAGCGGAACCACGACTGCAGCGCGATGAGGCGGTCGTAATCGGTCGCCGCGTCGGCGGTCACCTCCTGTGCGAGCTCGGCGACGATGGGCGGCAGATCTGTCGGGATCTGCGTCGTCTCGTCGCGCTGCTCGTTGGCGCGCGACGGCCGCGCGCGGATCTGCTCGAGCGTGGGCCGCGGCACGTGGCTGACCACCTCGTACACCTGCCCCTGCGTCGAGCCCGAGCGCGCCGTGACCGTGCGGTTGTACGGCACCGCCGCCCACTGACCCGTCAATCCGGTGACTTCGACCGCCGGATACGACACCGGCAGCCACGGCGACGACAGATTCAGCACCACGACGTTGGTGCGGTACTCGGCGACGTCGATGTTCGGTGCGACGCTGATCTCACTGAGCCCCTCGGGGCCGTCGAGCGGAACGCTGCGCACACGGTCGGGGTTCCACACCGCGCCGTCGAACCCGGTGAGCGTCGCGACGCGCAGATACGGCGGCGTCGGCGCGTTGCTGCGCATGACGAGCACCTCGATCTCGCGCGGCCGCCGCAGGTCGTCGCCCAGCTCGAGCGTCACGTCGATCCCGGTGCCGGGGCCCAGCCCGCCGGCCCCCGCGCGCACGGTCGGCTGCGGGAGCAGCGGCGACGCCACGACGGCGACGACGACCGCGATCGCCCCGATGCCGAGCGCCGTCGCGGGGACGCCGGCGGTCCGCTCCGCGTCGCGCTCCTTCTGCCGTTCGCGCGCACGCGTGTCGGCGCGCATGAGGAAGAGGATCGCCGCCGCGAGGAGCACGAACGCCATGACATCCAGGTCGCTGGGCACCGCGATCGCGGGGATGAGCGAGACGGCGATGAGTCCGATGGCGGCGAGAAGCGGCATCCGCGCGGTCAGCACGACGTGATCGATGACGATCGTGAGCAGGCCCGTCGTCGCGACGATGAGGAACGACAGCGCGACGCCGGCTTCCAGCGGGGCCGCTCCCAGAGCGATCTCCTCGGATGCCACGCCGACGAGCCGCGGAACCTGACGTGTGATCGTCTCAGGTGTCGGGATCATCCACAGCAAGGCGGTGTCGCGCAGGAACACGAGCGACACGAACACGACCCACACGGCTGCTTCGATGAGGGACACCGCGATCGCCGCGAGCCGGTATCGGCGAGCGACGTAACCCGAGGCGAGGATGCCCGTTGTGAGGATGACCGCGCCGAGCAGCCATCCGCTCGGGCGCACGACGCGCATGAGCGGCAGGAGCGCCGCGAGCACCGCGACGAGCACGCCCGCTGTGAGCGTCAGGTCGGCGCCGCGGCGGCCGGCCCGGACGTCGTCGATGATCCCGGTGGGATCGCGGTCACTGGAGGACATTCGCCGCCGCCCTGTCCACCGCGTTGACCCACGCCGGAGCGATCTCCGCCTCGTCGCCGATGCGCCCGACCCGCCAGCCGAGATCCGCCGCACGCTCGAGCGACCCCGCCGACGGCGAGACCGTCAGCAGCACCGGGAGCGTCGAGTGATGCACGATCGGCGCGAGGGCGGAGGCATCCGCCGTGTCGAATCGACCCGTGATGACGACCACCGGACCGGTCATGACGCCCGAGAAGACGCGCGACAGCTGCTGGAGGTGGTCGTCGCGCCGCGCCATGAGCTTCGCGAAGCCGTTGATCACCAGCTCGACCTCGATCATGTCGCCGCCGTCGATGCGCTCGGCCAGCTGCGTGCCGTCGGAGTCGATCACCTCGACCGCGTACCCGTCGTGCGCGAGACGGGCGATGACGGATGCCGCCGCCGACACCGCGATCTCGAAGCCGGGGTCCGCGCCGGGAGCCTGCATCGCTTCGCCCGCCCAGCGCAGCACGCCCCGGTCGAGCACGACCGTGGCCTCGGGCGTCGACTCCTGCTCCTCCTGCCGCACCATGAGCTCGTCGCGGTGCGCCGTCGCCCGCCAGTGGATGCGCCGCATCGAGTCACCGGGCACGTACGGCCGCGCGATGAGGTTGTCGGCGCCCTGACCGAGCTGCGTCGTCGTCGTGTGCAGCATGCCGCCCGCCTCGCCGGCGAAGTTGCGAAGCGCCGGAAGGTCGACGACGGCCGGTGCGATCGTGATGTGGGTCTTCTCGCCGAAGATGTTGCGGCGCCGCGCGAGACCGAACGGGTCGGTCGAGCGCACCGAGAGCGGGCCGATCGGATGCACCCCGCGCCGCGTGCCCGTCACGGTATACGTCAGCTCGACGATGCGGTCTGATCCGCGCAGCCCCGACCCGAGGGCGGGGAACACACCGCGCGCGTCGCCCGCGACACCCTTCGGCAGGGTGTCCTGCCACGCGCCCGGGGGAGTGGGGAACGCCGTCCGCACACCCACCCGCACCGTGACGCGCGCGTCGCGTCCGACGGATGCCACATCCGGCATGAACGACCGCGCCACCGTGTCGGCCCGCCGCGTGAGGTACAGCGACGCGATGCTCGCGCCCAGCACCGCGAGGAGGAGCACACCGAAGTACATGAGCTCGGGGATCCCCACCTCGTTCGCGATGATGAAGCACGCGATCGCGAGCACCAGCGCGCCCGTGCCCCGTGCGGTGAGAGGCCAAAGGCGGTTCATGATGGATGCCTCACAGACCGGTCACTGGCGGGTCGCGAGCGGCACCCGCACGCTCGCCGCGATGCGGTCGAGGATCGTCGCGATCGCATCGGCGGTCGACCGGGCGCGTGCGCCGCCCGCCGACCGGGTCGGGATGAGCCGATGCGTGAAGACGGAATGCAGGAGCGCGGTCACGTCGTCGGGGATGACGAATCCGCGTCCGTCGAGCGCCGCCCACACCTTGGCGGCGCGCACGAGCTGGAGCGTCGCGCGCGGGCTCGCGCCCAGACGCAGGTCGGGGTGCGAGCGGGTGGCGGCCGCGAGGGCGACCGCGTACTCCTCGATGGCCGGCGCGACGTGCACGGCGCGTGCCCACGCGATGAGTTCGGCGACGCGCGTGCTCGAGACGACCGGGGCGATCGAGTCGAGGGGGTTCACGGTGTCGCGCTGCCGCAGCATGAGCGCCTCGGAGCTCGCGTCGGGATACCCCATCGAGATGCGCATCATGAAGCGGTCGCGCTGCGCCTCGGGGAGGGCGTACGTGCCCTCCATCTCGAGCGGGTTCTGGGTCGCGACGACGAGGAACGGGTCGGGCAGGGGGTAGGTCTGTCCGTCGACGGTGACCTGGCCCTCCTCCATCGCCTCGAGGAGCGCGGACTGGGTCTTGGGGGAGGAGCGGTTGATCTCGTCCGCGATGACGATGTTCGCGAAGATCGCGCCCGGCTTGAACTCGAACTCGCGATCGACCGGGTTGAAGACGCTCACGCCCGTCACGTCGCCGGGGAGCAGGTCGGGAGTGAACTGGATGCGGCGAACGGTCGCGTCGACGGATGCCGCGAGGGCGCGAGCGAGCATCGTCTTGCCGACACCGGGCACGTCCTCGATGAGCAGGTGTCCCTCGGCCAGCAGGCACACGAGTGCGGAGCGCACGGCATCCGGCTTGCCGTCGATCACGCGCGCCACCGAATCGAGGATGGCGGTCGTCGCGCGCGCGAAGTCCGTAGCGGTCTCTGTCGCGGTCTCTGTCATGCGACTCCCCTCGCCGTCCGAGGAAACGGCCCCTAGAGCGGGCGACTCTGCCCGATCTGTCGATCGTAACAATCCGGGAGGCGCGGCGGCCTGTGAGATCGGCACGAGTCCCTGCGGCGCAACGGGCCGCGGAACCGGCATGATGTGGCCATGACGGATGCCGGAACGGGTGCTCCCGAGGACGCCTCGAACAAGTCGCTGAAGAAGGCGCGCTGGCCGCTCATCGCCCTCATGGCGGGGGTCGCGGTGGTCGTCGTGGTCGCGCTCATCGCGGTGTTCGCGCGCGGCGGCCCCGTCGAGTACGCGGAGGACACCCCTGAGGGGGTCGTGCAGCGCTACTCGCAGGCGGTCATCGACGGCGACACGCAGACCGCGCTCCGGTATCTCGCGCCCGATCTCGCTGACGACTGCGAGCGGCAGCAGCCGGGTACGGACGACCTCCGGGTGACGCTGGTCGAGACGACCGAGCGCGAGGACTCCGCGCGGGTCGAGGTGATCGTCGCGACCGTGTACGAGTCCGGACCGTTCGGCACGAACGAGTACCGCAGCGAGGAGGCGTTCGACCTCGTGCGCGTCGGCGGGCAGTGGTACGTCGACGCGGCGCCGTGGCAGCTCACGATCTGCTTCGACAGCGGGCTGTGATGATGGCCACCACCGCGACCGGCCGGGCGCAGACCGTCGTGCGCCGCATCATCGTCTTCGTCCTCCTGCTCACGCTCGTCGTGATCGCCGCGATCGGTCTCGCCGGTCTGATCGAGCGGATCATCGGCGCAGGCGCCACGCTCGCCGGCGACGACGCAGGACTCGCGAGATCGCTCGCGTTCGCCGTCATCGGCGCGCCCCTCGCCGGGGTGCTGTGGTGGTGGGAGCGCCGCCGCCTGGTGTCCGACGTGTCGGAGCGGGCGTCGCTCGTGTGGACGCTCTACCTCACGGTCGCGACCCTCACGGCGCTCGTCACTTCCGCATCGGCGCTCGCGATCACCGTGAACGCCGCCCTCGACGGGCGGTGGCAGCCCGCGGACGCGGCAGCCGCGATCGTGTGGGCGGGCATCTGGGTGTGGCACCGGCACATGCGCCGCAGCTCGGCGACCGCGCCCACGCGGCTGCCGCTGCTGCCCGTGCAGCTCTCGGCGCTGTACGGGCTCGCGGTCGCGGCATCCGGCGCCATCAGCGCGATCGCCGCACTCGTGTCGGAGGCGCTCGCCGGCGTGGCGCCCGTGCTGGCCGACTCGCGCACGTGGTTCGTCCCGGTGCTCCAGGCGCTCGTGTGGCTCGCGGTCGGAGCGGTGGTCTGGTGGTGGCACCGGTTCCGCGAAGGGGCGCGCGACGAGCGCGGCGGCTTCGCGACCGTCGTGCTGGTCGTCATCATCGGCGCGTCCGCCGCGACCGCTCTCTTCGGGCTCGGAACCGTGCTCTTCGTCGTCCTGCGGCTGCTGTTCGACGCGGATGCCGCCGCCGAAGTGCTCTCGCCGCTCGGCCCCGCGATCGGAGCGGCGCTCGTCGGTGCGATCGTGTGGGACTACCACCGTCAGGTGATGGCCGCGCGCTCGGAGCGTGCGCGCCGCGCCGCCCGCCTCGTCACCTCGGGCGTCGCGCTCATCGGGGCCGCGAGCGGCTTCGGCGTCGTGATCAACGCGCTGCTCGCGACCCTCGGTCCGACGCTGGTGGACTCGAACCCGCGCACACTCCTGCTCGGCGGACTCAGCGCCCTCGTCGTCGGCGCGCCCGTGTGGTGGATCGCGTGGCGTCCCGACCGGGCGGTGAGCGAGACGGATGCGGGCGACCCCGCCCGCCGCGTGTACCTCATCGTCGTGTTCGGCGCGAGTGCGATCGTCGCCCTCGTCGCGCTTCTGGTGATCGCGTACCGCGTGCTCGAGGTGCTCATCGTCGGAGGAGCGGGCGGGCTCATCGAGCACATCCGCGCCCCGTTCGGACTCCTGTGCGCGACGGCCGTCGTCTTCGCCTACCACCTCGTGATCTGGCGGCGCGATCGCCGCGTCGCACCGACCGCGACGACCCCCGAGCGGCCCGCGCTCGCGAGGGTCGTCCTCGTCGCCGGCGGCGACACGGATCTTCTCGCGACCCGGCTGCGCACCGAGCTCGGCGTGCCCGTCACGGTGTGGCGGACGACAGGCGACGGCGGGGCGCTCGGCGACGACGCGATCCCGGGTCTGCTCGAGTCGCTGCGCGGCGTGCCGGCGCGACGCGCGCTCGTCATCGCCGAGGCCGCCGGCGCGCGGGTCATCCCGCTCGAGGAGTGACGGCCCCTCCGGAGCAGGTAGACTGTCCGAAGCTCTCCGCGAGGCGGCATCCAGGCCAACTCCCCCAGGACGGAAACGTAGCAAGGGTAACCAGGCTCTGCCGGGTTCGCGGAGAGTCTTACTTTTCCCCGCCGCGCCAATAGGCTCTCGGTGTGGCGCAGAGCATCTACATCACGTCCGCCGAAGGCCACTCCGGAAAGTCCACCGTCGCACTCGGCGTGCTCGACGCGCTGAGCCGCGCGACGCCCAAGGTCGGCGTGTTCCGCTCCATCGCCCGCTCGACGGTCGAGCGCGACTACGTCCTCGAGATGCTCCTCGCGCACGACGGCGTCGACCTCGACTACGACGACTGCATCGGCGCGACCTACGACGAGGTGAGGGCCGATCCGGATGCCGCGCTCGCCACGATCGTCGAGCGGTACAAGTCCGTCGAGGCGCGGTGCGATGCGGTCGTGATCGTGGGTTCGGACTACACGGATGTCGGCAGCCCGGCCGAGCTCGGCTACAACGCGCGCATCGCGGCGAACCTCGGGGTCCCCGTGCTCCTCGTGCTCGGGGGCCGCACGGTCGACGCGAAGCCCGAGCAGCTCGGCTCGTCGCAGCCGCGGACTCCGGCCGAGATGGGGCAGCTCGCGCACCTCGCGATCGCGGAGCTCGCGCACGGACGCGCCGAGCTCTTCGCGATCGTCGCGAACCGCGCCGATCCGGAGCACAAGACCGAGACGATCGCGGCGATCAGACAGGCGATCGCGGCGGCGCATCCTCGGCACGCCGACGGCACCGTGCCGGTGTGGGCGATCCCCGAGGATCCGTACCTGGTCGCACCGTCGATGCGCGGCATCATGCGGTCGCTCGGCGGGGAGCTCGTCTCCGGCGACCCGGAGCTGCTGACGCGCCCGGCGCTCAGCGTCGTCGTCGCCGGCATGTCGATGGTGAACGTGCTGCCGCGGCTGCTGGAGGGCGCGGTCGTCGTGATCGCCGCCGACCGGTCGGAGGTGCTGCTGGCGACCCTGCTCGCGAACTCGTCGGGGACGTTCCCGTCGCTCGCGGGGATCGTGCTCAACGGGCCGTTCGAGATCCCCGACCCCGTGCGGCGGCTCATCGACGGCCTCGGCTCGAAACTGCCGATCGTCACGAGCCCGTACGGCACGTACGAGACCGCGGTGCGGATCATGGGCACGCGCGGGCGGCTCGCCGCGGACTCGCAGCGACGCTACGACACCGCGCTCGCCCTCTTCGAGACGAACGTCGACACCGAGGAGCTCACGCGGGCGCTCGGCGTCGCGAACGCGACCGTCGTGACGCCCCTCATGTTCGAGTTCCAGCTCATCGAGCGCGCGCGTTCCCAGCGCAAGCGCATCGTGCTGCCGGAGGGGAACGACGACCGCATCCTGCGCGCCGCGGGCACCGTCCTCAAGCGCGGCATCGCCGACCTCGTGATCCTCGGCGAGCCGGGCGACGTGAGGGCACGTGCGACCGAGCTCGGCGTCGACCTCGGCGAGGCCCGGCTGCTGAGCCCGTTCGACCCCGAGCACGTGCATCGTTTCGCGGAGGAGTACGCGCGCGTGCGCGCCCACAAGGGCGTCACGTACGAGAAGGCGGCCGACACGGTCACCGACGTGTCGTACTTCGGCACGATGATGGTGCACCTCGGGCTCGCCGACGGCATGGTGTCGGGCGCGGCCCACACGACCGCCCACACGATCCGGCCCGCATTCGAGGTCATCAAGACAAAGCCCGGTGTGTCGGTCGTCTCGAGCGTCTTCTTCATGGCGCTCGCCGACCGCGTGCTCGTGTACGGCGACTGCGCCGTGGTGCCGGACCCGACGAGCCAGCAGCTCGCCGACATCGCGATCTCGTCCGCCGCGACCGCGCGTCAGTTCGGCATCGAGCCGCGCATCGCCATGCTGTCGTACTCGACGGGGGAGTCGGGCTCGGGCGCCGACGTCGAGAAGGTGCGCGAGGCGACCGCGTTGGTCCGTCAGCGCGCGCCCGAGCTGCTCGTCGAGGGGCCGATCCAGTACGACGCCGCCGCCGACGCGGCGGTCGCCGCGACGAAGATGCCCGACTCGCAGGTCGCCGGCCGCGCGACGGTGTTCATCTTCCCCGACCTGAACACGGGCAACAACACGTACAAGGCGGTGCAGCGCTCCGCGGGCGCCGTCGCGATCGGGCCCGTGCTGCAGGGGCTCAACAAGCCGATCAACGACCTGTCGCGCGGCGCACTCGTGCAGGACATCGTCAACACGATCGCGATCACGGCGATCCAGGCGCAGGGGGAGTCCTCGTGAGTGTCGTCCTGGTCGTCAACAGCGGCTCCTCGTCGTTCAAGTACCAGCTCATCGACATGGACACCGAGCAGGTGCTCGCGACCGGCCTCGTCGAGCGTATCGGGCAGGCCGACGGCACGTCTCGTCACACCGTCACCAACCCGAACCGCGAGGGTCCCGCCACCGCGATGCTCGACGCGACGTTCACGCGGCAGCTGCCGATCCCCGACCACACCGCGGGATTCCGGGTCATGCTCGACGCGTTCACCGAGCACGGGCCGCTGCTGGAGGAGCATCCGCCCATCGCCGTCGGCCACCGCGTCGTGCACGGCGGAGCGCGCTTCTTCGAGCCGACCCTCATCACCCCGCTCGTCGAGATCAACATCGAGGACCTCTCCGAGCTCGCACCGCTCCACAACCCGCCCAATCTCGAGGGCATCAAGGCCGCGCGGATCACGTTCCCCGACGTGCCCCACGTCGCCGTCTTCGACACCGCGTTCCACCAGACGCTCCCGCCCGCGGCCTACACGTACGCGATCGACGCCGACCTCGCCGCATCCCACCGCGTGCGCCGCTACGGCTTCCACGGCACGAGCCACAAGTTCGTGAGCGAGTCCGCGGCGGACTTCCTCGGCAAGCCCCTCGCCGACCTCAAGCAGATCGTGTTCCACCTCGGCAACGGCGCATCCGTCACCGCGATCGACGGCGGCCGCTCGGTCGACACGTCGATGGGCATGACCCCGCTGGAGGGTCTCGTGATGGGCACGCGCTCGGGAGACATCGACCCCGCCGTCCTCTTCCACCTCGCCCGGCGTGCGCACCTGTCGGTGGATCAGCTCGACGACCTGCTCAACAAGCGCAGCGGCCTCCTGGGACTCGCGGGCGTCAGCGACATGCGCGACATCGAGGCGGGAGTCGACAGGGCGGACGCCGCGGCCACGCTCGCCTTCGACGTCTACATCCACCGCCTGCGCGCCTACGCGGGGGCGTACATGGCCGCCCTCGGCGGCGTCGACGTGATCTGCTTCACGGCGGGTGTCGGCGAGAATTCCGCGCGTGTGCGCGCCGCGGCGCTCGCGAACTTCGGGTTCGCGGGGATCGAGATCGACCAGGCACGCAACGAAGCGCGGCGGGGTGGCATCCGCGTCATCTCGACGGATGCCTCGCGCACGACCGTCCTCGTCGTGCCGACGAACGAGGAGCTCGAGATCGCGCGCCAGACACTCGCGGTCGCGCAGTCCTGATCTCAGGGTGTGCGCCCAGGTTCGGCGCGACTACGCTTGCATGGATCCCGCCACCACCCTGCCCGGAGGCCCGCTTTCGCCGTGACGTCTCTTCCCGACCTCACCACGTACGACGCCGTGCTGTTCGACCTCGACGGCGTCCTGACCCCGACCGCGGAAGTGCACATGCACGCGTGGCGTGCGATGTTCGAAGAGCTCTTCGCTCAGTGGGGCATCGAGCCGCCGTACACCGACGACGACTACTTCGCGTACCTCGACGGCAAGAAGCGCTACGACGGCGTCGCGAGCCTGCTCCACAGCCGCGACATCGAGGTGCCGTGGGGTGACCCCTCCGACCCGCCGAGCGCCGACACCGTGTGCGGCATCGGCAACCGCAAGAACGAGGTGTTCGAGCGCGTCCTCCGTCAGGAGGGCATCGCACCGTACCCGGGCTCGCTCGCGCTCCTCGACCGGCTGCGCGACGCCGGAGTCCCCGTCGCGGTCGTGTCGAGCTCGAAGAACGCCGCCGAGGTGCTCGACGTCGCCGGCATCCGCGACCGCTTCGCCGTCGTCATGGACGGCGTGATCGCCGAGCGCGACCAGCTCGCCTCCAAGCCCGCTCCCGACGTCTTCATCGAGGCCGCCCGCATGCTCGGCGCCGAGCCGGCGCGCAGTGCCGCCGTCGAGGACGCGCTCAGCGGCGTGAAGTCGGCCGCGCAGGGCGGCTTCGGACTCGTGGTCGGTGTCGACCGCGGCGTCGGAGCCGACGTGCTGCGCGAAGCCGGTGCCCACATCGTCGTCGATGACCTGGAGGAGTTCATCGCATGATCGACCGCGACCGCTTCCCCGTGGACCCGTGGCGGCTCGTCGAGCGCTCGATCGATCTGGAAGACGTCGGCGTGACCGAGACGCTGTTCGCCGTGGCGAACGGCTACCTCGGGCTGCGCGGCAACTTCCCCGAGGGGCGCCACGAGTACGAGCACGGCACCTACATCAACGGGTTCCACGAGACCTTCCAGATCCGTCACGCCGAGAACGCGTACGGATTCGCCGAGATCGGGCAGACGATCATCAACGCGCCGGATGCGAAGGTCATGCGCGTGTACGTCGACGATGAGCCGCTGTCGCTCGACGTCGCCGACGTGCGCGAGTACGAGCGGGTGCTCGACCTGCGCGAGGGCGTGCTGCGCCGGCACATCCGGTGGATGACGCCGTCGGGCAAGGATGTGGTCGTCGACGACGAGCGGTTCGTGTCGTTCGAGGAGAAGCACCTGGCGGTGTTGCGCCTTTCGATCACGGTCCTCAACTCCGACGCGCCCGTCACGATCAGCTGTCAGGTCATCAACCGGCAGGACGGCGAGAACGTCTACGGCGGAACCCCGATCGTGCCGAAGAAGGCCGGATTCGATCCGCGCAAGGCCGAGCGCATCGAGGAGCGTGTGCTCCAGCCGCAGGAGTACTGGCAGGACGAGAACCGCTCCGCGTTCGGCTACCGGGTGACCCAGTCCGGCATGGCGTTGGGCGTCGCCGCCGACCACGTCGTCGAGACCGAGAACGAGGTCGAGGCGCGCCGGCTCATCGAGCCCGACATCGCGAAGAACGTGTTCCGCGTGCGCGCGCGTGCGGGCGTCCCGACGGCGGTGACGAAGTTCGTGGCGTACCACACGTCGCGCGGCGTGCCCCCGCGCGAGCTCGTCGACCGCTGCCGTCGCACGCTCGACCGCGCGATGTCGACGGGGTGTGACACGCTGCTCGCCCACCAGGCGGAGTGGCTCGCCGCGTTCTGGGACCGCTCCGACGTGCGCATCGCCGGTCACGACGACCTGCAGCAGGCGACGCGCTGGTGCCTGTTCCAGCTCGCGCAGGCGTCGGCGCGTGCGGACGGACTGGGCGTACCCGCGAAGGGCATGACGGGGTCCGGGTACAGCGGCCACTACTTCTGGGACACCGAGATCTACGTCCTGCCGTTCCTCACGTACACGACGCCGCAGTGGGCGCGCAACGCGCTGCGGATGCGGTACCTCATGCTCCCCGCCGCGCGACGCCGCGCATTCCAGCTGAACGAGGCGGGCGCGCTCTTCCCGTGGCGGACGATCAGCGGTGAGGAGGCGTCCGCGTATTACGCCGCCGGCACGGCGCAGTTCCACATCAACGCCGACATCGTCTACGCGCTCGCGAAGTACGTGCGGGCGACGGGAGATGTGGACTTCCTGCACCGCGAGGGCATCGACATCGCGGTGGAGACGGCGCGCCTGTGGACCACGCTCGGGTTCTGGCGCACGAGCGACGACGGTGAGCGCACGTTCCACATCCACGGTGTGACCGGTCCCGACGAGTACACGACGGTCGTGAACGACAACCTCTTCACGAACGTCATGGCGCGGTTCAACCTCCGCTTCGCGGCGCGCGTCGTGCGTGAGCTCGCCGCCGCCGACGGCGAGGCGTTCCGAACGATGGTGACGCGCCTGAACCTGGAGGCGGGCGAGGCGGATGCGTGGGAGCGCGCCGCCGAGGCGATGTACATCCCGTTCAGCCCGGCGCTGGGCATCCACCCGCAGGACCATGTGTTCCTCGAGCGGGAGATCTGGGACCTCGAGAACACGCCGGCCGACAAGCGCCCGCTGCTGCTGCACTACCACCCGCTGGTGATCTACCGGTACCAGGTGCTCAAGCAGGCCGACGTCGTGCTCGCGCTGTTCCTGCAGGGCAACCACTTCTCGGCCGAGGACAAGCTCGCCGACTTCGAGTACTACGACCCGCTGACCACGGGCGACTCGACCCTGTCGGCCGTCGTGCAGTCGATCCTGGCGGCCGAGGTCGGCTACCAGGACCTCGCGCTCGAGTACTTCCGGCAGTCGCTGTTCGTCGACCTCGCCGACCTGCACCACAACGCCGCCGACGGCGTGCACGTCGCATCCGCCGGCGGCGTGTGGACCGCCCTCGTGTGCGGCTTCGGCGGCATGCGCGACCACTTCGGCGAGCTCACGTTCGACCCCCGCCTCCCCGCGGCGTGGCCCGAGCTCTCGTACGCGCTGGAGTGGCAGGGCACGCGCCTCGACATCACGCTGCGCCGTGACTCGCTCACGGTGCGCGCGTCGGAGGACGGCGCGCACGTCGGGTTCAGCGTGCGGGGCACGCCGTACATGATCGGACCGGGCGAAGAGGTCGTCGTGCCGCTCGCCGACCAGGGCCCGATCATCCCGGGGCGCCCCACGCAGCGCCAGTTCGCCGACATCCGCCGTGAGGACGGGACGCTCCTTTCGGCGTCGGTGCCGACGGTGACCTCGACGATCCCGGTGATCGTGCCGGACCCCGACGGGCACGTGCCGATCGACGTCTAGCTGTACTGCCCAGGGAGGTTGTTTGATCTGGCTTCCCTGATGTGACGAGAACCTCCCGGCAGAGTGGAGCTGCTACCGCATCCGCTCTGAACCAGGAGGTTCTCGTGTCTCACGCTAACGCGGCGCTC
>Ga0180218_1000311_pt1 | contig 57663 bp, 44 predicted proteins | sample eDN3rd37CKraftBY_FD_151334 | JGI IMG/M metagenome (GOLD analysis project Ga0180218, IMG submission 151334) | Enriched backyard soil microbial communities from Emeryville, California, USA - eDNA 3rd pass 37_C Kraft BY (version 2) (version 2) | ecosystem: Environmental > Terrestrial > Soil >... | reverse complement strand
CAGTCCCCCGCGGATTCAGGCACGCCGCAAGGCCACGCCATCCCCGCAGGGGATAGGCGCAGGCCGCCCCAAGCAGCACCCCACCGTAGCCAAGCACACCACCCCGCGCAACGACAGGTGTCAGTCCCCCGCGGACTCAGGCACGCCGCAAGGCCACGCCATCCCCGCAGGGGATAGGCGCAGGCCGCCCCAAGCAGCACCCCACCGTAGCCAAGCACACCACCCCGCGCAACGACAGGTGTCAGCCTCCCCGCGGTTTCAGGCACGCCGCAAGGCCACGCCATCCCCGCAGGGGATAGGCGTAGGCCGCCCCAAGCAGCACCCCACCGCAGCCAAGCACGCCACTCTGCGCACCGCATCGCCCTCCCACCGCCCCCTCCCCCTCGGGGGGAGGGCTGGGGAGGGGGCCCACCACCTTGCCCCGACGGCCCTGCCGGACCCTGATGGGTCCGGCAGGGCCGGGGCCCGCCAGCTACGCATTCTGTTAGAATGCGTAGCTGGCGGGCCCCTTCGCATGGTTCGGCGGTGAATCTGGTCAGGTCGGGAACGAAGCAGCCATAGTCGTTCAGAACCAGTGCCGGAGTAAGGCTCGCCTACCGGTATCCCTGAAAGGGGCGCCGTGACCGGGATGTATCGCGATCCAGGCGGATCGCATCATTCCCGGTTGCGGCGCCCCTTTTGCATTCCGGCGGGCGCGTTCGCGCGCCGGTCAGTGAACCAGCGCGCCGTGCCGGGCGCGCGCAACTGGCTCTACAATCCGCCCATGACTTATCTGGTACTGGCCCGCAAGTGGCGCCCGCGATCGTTCGATACCCTGATCGGGCAGGATCACGTGGTGCGCGCCCTCACGCACGCGCTGGACACGCAGCGCCTGCATCACGCCTGGCTGTTCACCGGTACGCGCGGGGTCGGCAAGACCACCCTGTCGCGCATCCTGGCCAAGTCGCTCAATTGCGAGAACGGCATCACGTCCAGGCCTTGCGGCCAATGCCGCGCCTGCACCGAAATCGATGCGGGCCGCTTCGTCGACTACCTCGAACTCGATGCCGCCTCCAACCGCGGCGTCGAGGAAATGACCCAGTTGCTCGAGCAGGCGGTCTACGCGCCGGGAGCCGGCCGCTTCAAGGTCTACATGATCGACGAAGTGCACATGCTGACCGGGCATGCCTTCAACGCCATGCTCAAGACGCTGGAAGAGCCGCCGCCGCACGTGAAGTTCATCCTGGCGACCACGGATCCGCAGAAAATACCGGTCACGGTGTTGTCGCGCTGCCTGCAGTTCAATCTCAAGCAAATGCCGCCCGACGCGATCGTGGGGCATCTGCAGGCGGTGCTGGGCGAAGAGCAGATCGGCTTCGAAGTGCCGGCGCTGCGCCTGATCGGCCAGGCGGCCGGCGGTTCCATGCGCGACGCGCTGTCGCTGACCGACCAGGCCATTGCCTATAGCGCCGGCAACCTCAGCGAAGAAGCGGTGCGCGGCATGCTGGGCACGATCGACCAGCGCCACCTGGTGCGCCTGCTGGATGCGCTGGCCTCGGGCGACGCCGCCGGGGTGCTGGCGGTGGCCGATGAGCTGGCGGTGCGCGGCCTGTCGTATGCCGGCGCGCTGGCCGACCTGGCGGTGCTGCTGTCGCGGGTGGCCATCGAGCAGCGCGTGCGCGGCGCCTTGCCGCAGGACGATCCGCTGACCGAGGACATCGCGCGCCTGGCCGCCGCCCTGCATCCGGATGCGGTGCAACTGTTCTATTCGGTGGCGGTGCACAGCCGCGGCGAGCTGACGCTGGCGCCCGACGAGTACGCCGGTTTCGTGATGGCCTGCCTGCGCATGCTGGCGCTCAATGGCGAGGCCGGCCCGGCCACGGCCGTGCAGGCGCCGCGCGCCGACGTGACGCCGCGGGCCGCCGCGCCCGCCGAGGCGGCCCCGGCCGAAGCCCGGGCCGAGCCCGCGCCGCAGGCCGCCGCGGCGCCACGCGCCGAAGCCCGGGCCGAATCCAAGCCAGAGCCTGAACCGGATCCTGAACCGGAGCCTGAGCCAGAACCCCCGCCCGCGGTCACGCCGGTGGTGGCGGCGCCAGCGCCGCCGCCCGTTGCCGAACCCGCGCCGGGGCAAGTGCCGCCCTGGGAGGACTTGCCCGAGCCCGCGGCCGCTTCCGTGCCGGCCGCTCCCGTGTCCGCCGAACCCCCGGCCGCGCCGGCGCCGGCCGCGGCGGATGACGACGGTCCGCCGGCCTGGGTCGACGAGGCCATTCCCGACGAAGCAGGGGGCGGCTTCGTGCCCGAGCACAGCTTCACCGCCGATCCGGACGACGAATTCGAAACGCTGGCGCCCGCCGCCGCGGCCATGCCCGCGCCCCGTGCTCCTGCGCCGCGGCGCGAATCCGGCGGCCGTGGCCGCGCGGCGCGTTCGCGCCTTGCGGACATGTCGCCGACCGGCTGGCCCGAACTGGCGGCACGCCTGCCGGTCACCGGCCTTGCCGCCGAACTGGCGCGCCAGAGCGAGTGGGCCGGTGTGCAGGGCGACGCGGTGCTGTTGCGCGTGGCCGTGCGCACGCTGGCCGAAAGCGAAAGCCGCGTGCGCCTGCAGACCGTGCTGTGCGAACATTTCGGCCAGGGCCTGCGGCTGGAGATCGAGGTGGGCGTCACCGGAGACGGCACCGCGCACGCGGTGGCCCAGATCGAACGCGCGGCGCGCCAGCAGGCCGCCGAAGACGCGGTCGCGGTCGATCCCTTCGTGCAGGCGCTGGTCGCCGATTTCGGCGGCCGCGTCGTGCCCGGCTCGATCCGCCATGTAGACAATCCGCCGGCCGCCTGAGCGGCGCCGGCCAGACTCAATCCCCTAATCCGAGGAAGCATCGATCATGATGAAAGGACAACTCGCCGGCCTGATGCGCCAGGCGCAGCAAATGCAGGAAAACATGAAGAAGGCGCAGGACGCGCTGGCCGAGATCCAGGTCGAGGGCGCCGCGGGCGGCGGCCTGGTCAAGGTCACCATGACCTGCCGCCACGACGTCAAGCGGGTGGCCATCGACCCCAGCCTGCTGGGCGAGGACAAGGACATGCTCGAAGACCTGGTGGCCGCCGCGTTCAACGACGCGCTGCGCAAGGCCGAGACCACTTCGCAGGAAAAAATGGCGTCGGTGACCGCCGGCATGCCGCTGCCTCCGGGCATGAAGCTGCCGTTCTGATAACGCCTTGGCGGCCCGCCGGGTCGCCGGGCGCGCTGCTGTCTGCGCGATGGATCCCCAACTACCCGAACCCGAACCGCTGATCGCCTTGATCGAGGCGTTGCGCCGCCTGCCTGGCGTGGGCGTGCGCTCGGCGCGCCGCATGGCCTATCACCTGCTGCAGCACGACCTGCAGGGGGCCGACATGCTGGGCCGCGCGCTTTCCGGCGCCGTGCAGCACCTGCGCCATTGCGCGCGCTGCAACAGCTTCACCGAAGACGAGGTCTGTGCGACCTGCGCCAACCCCAAGCGCGATCCGACCCTGCTGTGCATCGTCGAGACGCCGGCCGATCAGAACATGATCGAGTCCAGCCATGGCTACCGCGGGCTGTACTACGTGCTGATGGGGCGTATCGCGCCGCTGGAAGGGGTGGGGCCGCGCGAGCTCGACTTCCAGCGTGTCATCGAGCGCGCCTGCGACGGCGTGGTCCAGGAGGTCATCCTGGCCACCAATTTCACCGCCGAGGGCGAGACGACGGCCCATTTCCTGGGCGACGCCCTGGGCGAGCGCGGCCTGAAGGTCTCCCGGCTGGCGCGCGGCGTGCCGGCGGGCAGCGAGCTCGAATACGTCGATGCCGGCACCATCGCCTGGGCCCTGATGGAGCGCCGTTCGACCTAGCCGCCGCATGACCCGCGCCCCGGGCGCGCAACCGAGGCGGCGCAAGACCGCCCCCTACGAGGAAGACAGTCTCATGTCCGCGCTGAAAGGACTCAAGGTGCTGGAGCTGGGCACGCTGATCGCCGGGCCGTTCGCGGCCCGCATGTTCGGCGAGTTCGGCGCCGAGGTCATCAAGGTGGAAACCCCGCACGGCCCCGATGGCACGGGCGGCGGCGATCCGATCCGCAGCTGGCGCCACCTGCACCGGGGCGATTCGCTGTGGTGGACCGTGCAGGCGCGCAACAAGCAGTCCATCGCCCTCAACCTGAAGGACCCGCGCGCGCAGGAGATCGCGCGCAGGCTGGCCCTGGAGGCCGACGTCGTGGTCGAGAACTACCGGCCCGGCGTGCTGGAGAAATGGGGGCTGGGCTACGAGCAACTGCGCGCCATCAACCCTGCCACCATCATGGTGCGCCTGTCGGGCTATGGCCAGACCGGGCCGCTGCGCGACCTGCCGGGCTTCGGCGCGATCGGCGAATCCATGGGCGGGCTGCGCTATGTCTCGGGCCATCCCGACCGCCCGCCGGTGCGGGTGGGCATCTCGATCGGCGATTCGCTGGCCGCGCTGCACGGCGTGATCGGCGCCTTGATGGCGCTGCGCCATCGCGACGCCACCGGCGGGCGCTGGAACGGCGCCACCGGCGAGCAATGCCAGGCCGGCCAGGGCCAGATGGTCGACGTGGCGCTGTACGAGTCGGTCTTCAACATGATGGAAAGCCTGGTGCCCGAATACGACGTGGCCGGCGTGGTGCGCGAGCGCACCGGCGGCGCGCTGCCGGGCATCGTGCCGTCGAACACCTACACCACGCGCGACGGGCAGAACATCGTCATCGCCGGCAACGGCGACGCCATCTTCCATCGCCTGATGCTGGCGATCGGACGCAGCGACCTGGCGCACGATCCGCAGCTCGAGCGCAACGACGGGCGGGCGCGGCGCGCTACCGAGATCGACAGCGCCATCCAGCGCTGGTGCGACACCCACACCATCGAGCAGGCGCTGGCCACGCTGCGCGCCGCCGATGTGCCGGTGGGCAAGATCTACAGCGTGGCCGATATGTTCACCGATCCGCAGTTCCTCGCGCGCGGCATGATCGAGCAGCACCACTTCCCCGACGGCTCGCCGGTCAAGTTGCCGGCGGTGGTGCCCAAGCTGTCGGAAACCCCCGGCGGCACGCGCTGGCTGGGCCCGCGTTTAGGGGAACATACCGAGGAAGTCCTGAAGGCGCTGGGGTATGATGCAGCGGCGATTGCCGAGCTGGCGCAGACCGGGGCAATCGGGCGCTGAGCGCCCGTCGCGGCCGCGCGGGCGGCTGCCCAAGACAGCACGAACCAGGAGATCGGCCGCGCCTGGGGCACACCGCCCGCGGGCGGCCCCATAGGAGACGAAAGCATGTCAGTCACCCGTCGTGAACTGCTCAAGCTGGCCGGTGCCGCCGGCGCGATGAGCCTGGCGCCCGCGATCGTGCGCGCCCAGAAGCTGGAAAAGGCCAAGGTCCAGATCGCCGTGGGCGGCAAGCCGCTGATCTACTACCTGCCGCTTACCATTGCCGAGGTCAAGGGCTTCTTCAAGGACGAGGGCCTGGATGTCAGCATCGCCGACTTCGCCGGCGGCTCCAAGGCCTTGCAGGCCGTGGTCGGCGGCAGCGCCGATGTGGTCTCGGGCGCCTTCGAGCATACGCTCAGCCTGCAGGCCAAGGGCCAGTTCTACCGCGCCTTCGCGCTGCAGGGCCGCGCACCCATGATCGGCGTGGGCGTCTCGAAGAAGAACCTGCCCGGCTACAAGGGCCCGGCCGACCTCAAGGGCAAGAAGATCGGCGTGACCGCGCCCGGATCCTCGACCAACATGGTGGTCAACTTCTTCCTGGCCAAGCATGGCCTGAAGGCTTCGGACGTCTCGTTCATCGGCGTGGGCGCCGGCGCCGGCGCGGTCACCGCGCTGCGCAGCGGCCAGATCGACGCGATCTCCAACACCGACCCGGTGGTGTCCATGCTGGAGACCAGCGGCGACATCCAGATCATCGTCGACACCCGCACGCTCAAGGACACCAAGGAGATTTTCGGCGGCAACATGCCGGCCGGCTGCCTGTACGCGCCGCAGGCCTTCGTCGACGCCAACCCGAACACCGCCCAGGCGCTGACCAACGCCATCGTGCGCGCCGACAAGTGGATCCAGAAGGCCGGCGCCGACGAGATCGCCAAGGCCGTGCCCGAAGGCTATCTGCTGGGCGACCCGGCCGTCTACAAGGCCGCCATCGGCAAGAGCATGGAAGGCCTGTCGCCCGACGGCGTGATCCCCGAGGACGGCGCGGCCACCGCGCTCAAGGCGCTGGCCGCCTTCGTGCCCGATTTCGATGCCGCCAAGGTCGATCCCGCCAAGGCCTGGACCAACGAGTACACCCGCCGCGCCAACGAGAAGTACCCCAATGGCTGAAGCCGCGCTGTCGCTGGAAGGCATTACCTGCACGTTCGTCGCGCGCGAGGACCGCAGCCGGCGCTACACCGCGGTGCAGGACACCAGCCTGGCGGTCGCGCCGGGCGAATTCGTGTCCGTGGTGGGCCCCACCGGCTGCGGCAAGTCCACGCTGCTCAACGTGGGCGCCGGCCTGCTGGCGCCGTCCTCGGGTACGGTGCGGGTGTTCGGCCAGCCGCTGGCCGGCATCAACGAGCGGGCCGGCTACATGTTCCAGGGCGAGGCGTTGCTGCCGTGGCGCAGCGCGCTGGAGAACGTGGTGGCCGGCCTGGATTTCGCCGGCGTGCCGCGCGCCGAGGCCGACGAGCGCGGCCGCGATTGGATGCGCAGGGTGGGGCTGGGCGGCTTCGAGACGCGCTACCCGCACCAGATGTCGGGCGGGATGCGCAAGCGCGTGATGCTGGCCCAGACGCTGATCCGCGATCCCGACATCATTCTCATGGACGAGCCGTTCTCGGCCCTGGACATCCAGACCCGCCAACTGATGGAAAACGAGGTGCTCGAGCTCTGGATGGCCAAGCGCAAGGCGGTGCTGTTCATCACGCACGACCTGGACGAGGCCATCGCCATGAGCGACCGCGTGATCGTGCTGTCCGCCGGCCCGGGCACGCATCCCATCGGCGAGTTCGCCATCGACCTGCCGCGTCCGCGCGACGTGGCCGAGGTCCGTACCCATCCGCGCTTCGTCGAGCTGCACGCCGCCATCTGGGGCGTGCTGCGCGAGGAAGTGCTCAAGGGTTATGCCCAGCAGAAGCGAGCCTGAACCATGTCCAAGCTGATCAAGCCGGGCTCGCTGAGCCTTCGTTTCTGGCAACTGCTGCTGTTCGTCGTCATCCTGCTGGTCTGGCACGTGGCCTCGCGCGATCCCAAGGTCGCGTTCTTCTTCGGCGAGCCGCTGAAGGTATGGGGGCGCATGTGGGCCTGGTTCGTGTCCAACGGCGATATCTACGGCCATTTGTGGGTGACGCTGTCCGAGACCGTGCTGGCCTTCGTCATCGGCACCGTGGGCGGGCTGGGCTTCGGCCTGTGGCTGGGCCTGTCGCCCGGCGCCAGCGCCATTCTCGACCCCTACATCAAGGCGGCCAACTCGATGCCGCGCGTCATCCTCGCGCCCATCTTCGGCATGTGGTTCGGGCTGGGCATCTGGTCCAAGGTGGCGCTGGCGGTGACGCTGGTGTTCTTCATCGTCTTCTTCAACGTCTACCAGGGCGTGCGCGAAGTCAGCCCGACGCTGCTGGACAATGCCCGCATGCTGGGCGCGCGCCGGCGCCAGCTGCTGCGCCACGTCTACCTGCCGTCGGCCACCAGCTGGGTGTTTTCCAGCCTGCACACCTCGGTGGGCCTGGCCTTCGTGGGCGCGGTGGTGGGCGAATACCTGGGCTCGGCCAGCGGGGTGGGCTACCTGATCCTGCAGGCCGAGGGCACCTTCGACGTGAACACGGTGTTCGCCGGCATCGTGGTGCTGACCGCCTTCGCGCTGGTGCTCGACTACGTGGTGGGGCTGGGCGAGAAGCGCCTCATGAAGTGGCAGCCCAAGTCGGGCGAAACCGAAAAACTCTAGGGCGCGGCGCGGGCATGCGCATGCCCGCGCGCCGCATTCCGCTAGGCCGCGCCCTGGGACTCGATCAGCGCGTCCAGCTTGCGCGCATCGGCCACGAACTGGCGGATGCCCTCGGCCAGCTTCTCGCTGGCCATCGCGTCCTCGTTGAGCTGCGTGCGGAACGCCACCTCGCCGCCATCCACGCGGACCGCGTCGGCGTCGTCGCCGCCGGCCTGCGGCGACAGCGCGGCGGGCACCTCGCCCTCGGTCTGCGACAGCCGGGTCAGCAGTTCGGGGCTGATCGTCAGCAGGTCGCAGCCGGCCAGCGCCAGGATCTGGTCCACGTTGCGGAAGCTGGCGCCCATGATCTCGGTCTCGATGCCAAAGCGCTTGTAATAGCGGTAGATGCGGCTGACCGATTGCACGCCCGGATCGTCGGGGCCGCGGCGCTCATCCTCGACCCACTCGGCGCCGGCGTTCTTCTTGTGCCAGTCGTAGATGCGGCCGACGAAGGGCGAGATCAGCTGCACGCCGGCGTCGGCGCAGGCCGCGGCTTGCGGCAGGCAGAACAGCAAGGTCAGGTTGCAGCGGATGCCCTCGGCCTGCAGCACCCGCGCGGCCTGGATGCCCTCCCAGGTGGAGGCGATCTTGATCAGCACCCGTTCGCGCGGCACGCCGGCCGCCTGGTACAGGGCGATCAGGCCGCGGGCGCGCTCGACCGTGGCGCGGGTATCGAAGGACAGGCGCGCGTCCACTTCGGTGGACACCCGGCCCGGCACGATATCGAGGATCTGGCGGCCGAACGCGACCAGCAGCCGGTCGGTGATCTCGGCCGGCGACGCGCCCTGGTGCGCGCGCGCCGTCTGAACCAGCAGCGGCCGGTACGCCTCTTGCTGCACGGCCTTGAGGATCAGCGAGGGGTTGGTGGTGGCGTCGGTAGGGCGCAGCGCGCGCATCGCTTCGAAATCGCCGGTATCGGCAACGACAACGGTATGGCGGCGCAACGCTTCGAGTTGGCTGGGCATAAGGCGAATCTGAGCGGACAATGAGTGGCGGAACCCTTAGGGTAGCACCCCGTCGCGCCGGGATCCGGTAACTGCTGGAAAATTCTGGGGACGTAACGATGCCGGCATGGCCGCCGGTCCGGCCAACTGGCCACGCAGCCTTATCCGGCGCGCCATGCGGGGAAAAATGGCCGTCCAGGGTATAATCTGAAAGTTTGATTATCGATTCTGAAACCGGGGTTTACTGTGCTGCCGCAACTTTTTCCCGAGGGGATCAACCGCTTCCCTCCTGCAATTCTGGCTTTGGCGGACGGTACCATTTTTCGGGGCGTATCGATAGGCGCGCCTGGGCATACCGTGGCCGAAGTGGTGTTCAACACTTCGATGACCGGATACCAGGAAATCCTGACAGACCCGAGCTACGCCGGGCAGACCGTCATGCTGACCTATCCCCACATTGGCAATACCGGCGTCAATCCTGAAGACGTCGAGGCCAATCGTGTGTACGCCGCCGGTCTGGTGGTGCGCGACTGCCCGGCGCGCGTGTCCAATTTCCGCGCCACGCAATCGCTGCCCGAGTACCTGAGCGCGCAAGGCATTGTCGCCATCGCGGGCATCGACACCCGCAAGCTGACCCGCATCCTGCGCGAGTCCGGCGCCCAGGGCTCGTGCATCCTGGTCGGCGAGGACGCCGAACGCGCGGTCGAGCTGGCCCGCGGCTTCCCGGGCATGAGCGGCCAGGATCTGGCCAAGGTCGTCTCCATCAAGGAGCGCGCCGACTGGACCCAGGGCACCTGGGAGCTGGGCTCGGGCTATACGCAGCCGGCCCAGGACCGCTTCCACGTCGTGGCCTATGACTACGGCGTCAAGAGCAACATCCTGCGCCTGCTGGCCGACCGCGGCTGCCGCGTCACGCTGGTGCCGGCGCAGACCACCGCCGAGGAAGTGTTCAAGCTGCAACCCGACGGCGTGTTCCTGTCCAACGGCCCGGGCGATCCCGAGCCGTGCGATTACGCGGTGGACGCCACGCGCGCCTTCCTGGAGCGCAAGCTGCCGGTGTTCGGCATCTGCCTGGGCCACCAGCTGATGGGCCTGGCGCTGGGCGGCAAGACCGTCAAGATGAAGACCGGCCACCACGGGGCCAACCACCCGGTGCAGGACGTGCAATCCGGGCGCGTGTTCATCACCAGCCAGAACCATGGCTTCGCGGTCGACGCCGCGACCCTGCCGGCCAACGCGCGCGTCACGCACGTCTCGCTGTTCGACGGCACGCTGCAGGGTTTCGAGCTGACCGACCGGCCGGCGTTCTGCTTCCAGGGCCACCCCGAAGCCAGCCCCGGGCCGCACGACATCATCGTGCTGTTCGACAAGTTCATCAGCCTGATGGCCGGCCAGAAATAAAGATTCCACCATGCCCAAGCGTACAGATCTAAAAAGCATCCTCATCATCGGCGCCGGCCCGATCATCATCGGCCAGGCCTGCGAGTTCGACTATTCGGGCGCCCAGGCGTGCAAGGCGCTCAAGGCCGAGGGTTACCGGACCATCCTGGTCAACAGCAACCCCGCCACCATCATGACCGACCCGGAAACGGCGGACGTCACCTACATCGAGCCCATCACCTGGCAAGCGGTCGAGAAGATCATCGAGCGCGAGAAGCCCGATGCGCTGCTGCCCACCATGGGCGGCCAGACCGCGCTGAACTGCGCGCTCGACCTAGCCCACCATGGCGTGCTGAAAAAGCACAACGTCGAGCTGATCGGCGCCAACGAGCACGCCATCGAAAAGGCCGAAGACCGCCAGAAGTTCAAGCAGGCCATGACCGACATCGGCCTGGAGTCGGCCAAGTCGGGCGTGGCCCACTCGATGGACGAGGCCTGGGATGTGCAGCGTCGCATCGCCGCCGACATCGGCACGTCGGGCTTTCCCGTGGTCATCCGCCCCAGCTTCACGCTGGGCGGCTCGGGCGGCGGCATCGCCTACAACGCCGAGGAATTCGAGATCATCTGCCGCCGCGGCCTGGAAGCCTCGCCGACCAAGGAGCTGCTGATCGAGGAATCGCTGCTCGGCTGGAAAGAGTTCGAGATGGAAGTGGTGCGCGACAAGGCGGACAACTGCATCATCGTCTGCTCGATCGAGAACCTGGACCCCATGGGCGTGCACACCGGCGACTCGATCACCGTGGCGCCGGCCCAGACGCTGACCGACAAGGAATACCAGATCATGCGCAACGCGTCGATCGCGGTGTTGCGCGAGATCGGCGTGGACACCGGCGGTTCGAACGTGCAGTTCGCGGTCAATCCGCAGAACGGCCGCATGATCGTCATCGAGATGAATCCGCGCGTGTCGCGCTCGTCGGCGCTGGCCTCCAAGGCCACCGGCTTTCCCATCGCCAAGGTCGCCGCGCGCCTGGCCGTGGGCTACACGCTGGACGAGCTGCGCAACGAGATCACCGGCGGCGCCACCCCGGCCTCGTTCGAGCCCACCATCGACTACGTGGTCACCAAGGTGCCGCGTTTCGCGTTCGAGAAATTCCCGCAGGCCGACGCGCGCCTGACCACCCAGATGAAGTCGGTGGGCGAAGTGATGGCCATGGGCCGCACTTTCCAGGAGTCGTTCCAGAAAGCCCTGCGCGGGCTGGAAGTCGGCGTGGACGGCCTGAACCAGAAGACCACCGATCGCGAGAAGCTGCAGATCGAGCTGGGCGAGCCCGGCCCCGAGCGCATCTGGTATGTGGGCGACGCCTTCGCCCAGGGTTTCACGCTGGACGAGGTGCACGGACTGACGCGCATCGACCCGTGGTTCCTGGCGCAGATCAAGGAAATCGTCGACATCGAGCTCGCGCTCGAGCAGAAGACGCTGGCCGATCTCGACCATGCCACCCTGTGGGAGCTGAAGCGGCGCGGTTTCTCCGACCGCCGCCTGGCGTTCCTGCTGGATTCGTCCGAATCCGAAGTGCGCAAGCTGCGCCACCAGCTCAACGTGCGTCCGGTCTACAAGCGCGTGGACACCTGCGCCGCCGAATTCGCCACCAACACCGCGTACATGTATTCCACGTACGAGGAAGAGTGCGAGTCCAAGCCGACCGACCGCAAGAAGATCATCGTGCTGGGCGGCGGTCCGAACCGCATCGGCCAGGGCATCGAGTTCGACTATTGCTGCGTGCACGCCGCGCTGGCGCTGCGCGAAGACGGCTACGAGACCATCATGGTCAACTGCAACCCGGAAACCGTCTCGACCGACTACGACACCTCCGATCGCCTGTACTTCGAGCCGCTGACGCTGGAAGACGTGCTGGAGATCGTCCACAAGGAAAACCCGGTCGGCATGATCGTCCAGTACGGCGGCCAGACCCCGCTGAAGCTGGCGCGCGCGCTGGAGGCCAATGGCGTGCCCATCATCGGCACCAGCCCCGAGTCGATCGACGTGGCCGAGGACCGCGAGCGCTTCCAGAAGCTGCTGAACAAGCTGGGCCTGCGCCAGCCGCCCAACCGCACCGCGCGCACCGAAGCCGAGGCCCTGGCGCACGCCGGCGAGATCGGCTACCCGCTGGTGGTGCGTCCCAGCTACGTGCTGGGCGGGCGCGCGATGGAGATCGTGCACGAACAGCAGGACCTCGAACGCTACATGCGCGAAGCCGTCAAGGTCAGCAATGACTCGCCGGTGCTGCTGGACCGCTTCCTGAACGACGCCACCGAAGTCGACGTGGACTGCCTGGCCGACGGCCAGACCGTGTTCATCGGCGGCGTGATGGAGCACATCGAGCAGGCGGGCGTGCACTCGGGCGACTCGGCGTGCAGCCTGCCGCCGTATTCGCTGTCGGCCGAGGTGATCGCCGAGATCAAGCGCCAGACCACCATGATGGCCAAGGCGCTCAACGTCTCGGGCCTGATGAACGTGCAGTTCGCCATCCAGGGCGGCGACGTCTACGTGTTGGAAGTCAACCCGCGCGCCTCGCGCACCGTGCCGTATGTGTCCAAGGCCACCGGCCTGCAACTGGCCAAGATCGCCGCGCGCGCCATGGCCGGGCGCACGCTGGCCGACCAGGGCATCACGCGCGAGGTCGTGCCGTCGTACTTCAGCGTCAAGGAAGCCGTCTTCCCGTTCGTGAAGTTCCCGGGCGTGGACACCATCCTCGGCCCCGAAATGAAATCGACCGGCGAAGTCATGGGCGTGGGCAACAGCTTCGGCGAGGCCTTCGTCAAGTCGCAACTGGCCGCCGGCGTGCGCCTGCCCGATTCGGGCACGGTCTTCATCAGCGTGAGGAACCAGGACAAGCCGCGCGCGGTCGAGGTCGCCCGCGGCCTGCACAACCTGGGCTTCAAGCTGGTGGCCACGCGCGGCACCGCCGCCGAGATCGAGGCCGCCGGCATTCCGGTGCAGGTGGTCAACAAGGTCACCGAGGGCCGTCCGCACATCGTCGACATGGTCAAGAACGGCGAAGTCTCGCTGGTGATCAACACCGTCGAAGAGCGCCGCAACGCCATCGCCGACTCGCGCACCATCCGGACCCAGGCGCTGGCCAACCGCATCACGTTCTTCACCACCATCGCGGGCGCGCGCGCCGCGGTGGAAGGCATGCAATTCATGCGCCAGGGACTGGGCCTGCAGGTCTACCCCTTGCAGGAACTGCACGCCGGGCTTGCCGCGCAATAAGGCGGCGCCTCCAACGTCCGCCCCATCCACGGCGCCATGCCGGGATGGGGCTTTTTTTGGTGCCTGTCCCCGCGGGGACAGGCACCGCCGCACAGCCAAGTCCGGTATCCTGGCGCCGGACATCCGTTTCCCGACTCCAGGACGACAGGCATGCAGCATGTATTCATCACGGGCGCCAGCAGCGGGCTGGGGCAGGCGCTGGCGCGGCGCTACGCCGCCGACGGCGCGCGGCTGGGGCTGCTGGGCCGGCGCGCGCAGGCGCTCGAGGCGCTGGCCGCCAGCCTGCCCGGCCGGCACCATTGCTACGCGGTGGACGTGCGCGACCGCGCGGCGCTGCACGCGGCCGCGCGGGATTTCATCGCCCATTGCGGCGGGCGGGTCGATGTCGTGATCGCCAGCGCCGGGGTCAGCGCCGGCACGCTGACCGAAGCGGGCGAGGACTACGAGGTGTTCAAGGAAATCGTCGACACCAACCTGCTGGCCACCGTCGCCACCTTCGAGCCCTTCATCGCCGGCATGCGCGCGGCGCGCGCCGGGCGGCTGGTCGGCATCGCCAGCGTGGCGGGCGTACGCGGGCTGCCCGGCGCGGGCGCCTACAGCGCGTCCAAGGCGGCGGTCGCGACGTATTGCGAAAGCCTGCGGCTGGAGCTGGCGCAGGCTGGCGTGCGGGTGGTGACCATCGCGCCGGGCTACGTGAAAACCGCCATGACGGCCCACAACCCTTATGCCATGCCGTTCCTGATGGAGGCCGATGCCTTCGCCGGACGCGCCCACGCGGCGATCGCGCGCGGCGTGTCGTATCACGTGATTCCCTGGCAGATGGGCGTGGTCGCCAAGCTGATGCGCCTGCTGCCCGACGCCGTCTATGACCGCCTGGCCCGCAACGCGCCACGCAAGCCGAGGCGAGGGCAGTAGGGGAACGAGCGGCGGCGGTATCCGGGGCGCCTGCCCCCGCATGGGGGAGCGACACCCGCGGCAAGGGCGCCTGTCCCCGCCGGGACGGATACCGTCTTGGCGGGCTAGCGTCGATGGCGTACGGCAGTGTGCCTGTCCCCGCGGGGACAGGCACACGCACGGGCAGGCGCCTGTCGTGGCGTCAGGGGGTTACGTCATTGCCGGTTGCGGCGCCGATGTGCTCGACATCGCCCCAGCCCAGGACTTCCCATTTGCGCCGTTCGATCGCGACGCGGTTGATGCTGACGTTGAGCAGCGCGGCGTAGCGCGGGGCGTCCAGGGGCACGCCGCTGGCATGGCGCCAGATGATGTCGAGCGCGCCGCCGTGCGTGACGGCCAGGATGCGCTCGCCGGCGTGGCGGGCCGCCAGGTCGTCGACGGTGGCGACGATGCGTGCCTGGAACTGCCCCAGCGTCTCGCCGCCTTCCAGCGGACGCAGCGGATCGCGGCTGCGCCAGGCTTGCGCGGCCTGCGGCGCCTGCTGCTCCAGATTTTCCATTTCCAGCCCTTCCAGCACGCCGAAGCCGCGTTCGCGGATGCCCGGCTCGGTGCGTACGCGCAGATCCAGCGCGGCCGACAGCGAGGCGGCCGTATCGTGCGCGCGCTTGAGATCGCTGCTGTAGAGCGCCGCGAAAGGGTGTTCGCTGGCCGTATCGCGCAGCCGCTCGGCCAGCAGGCGGGCCTGTTCGCGGCCGGATTCGTTCAGCGGGATGTCCTGCCAGCCTTGCAGGCGGCGTTGGCGGTTCCAGTCGGTTTCGCCGTGTCGGATGAACCAGATCTCAGTCATGCGCTTGTATTCATGTGGCCACGGCGGCGCCGGGCTTCCAGATTTTTTGAATCATGGAGATTAACGCGACCAGCATGGGTTCGCCAGCCTGCTCGGGCGCAGCGATGAAACCCAGCGTGGCGTCGGCGCGCGCCTGCCCCCACACGATGAAGTCGCCGGCGGCCGCTCCGGCCAGGGCGGTTTCCTCGCGCAGCAGGGCGCAACCGGCGCCGGCGCGCACCAGCGCGTCCAGGTTGGACTGGTCGTCGTTCTGCATCACCACCCGTGGCGCCAGGCCGTGCCGCTCGAACATATCGCGCAACAGCAGGTGCAGGTGGCTGCCGGATGGGCCGTCCAGCCAGGGCAGCTGGGCGATCTCGCGCCAGCCGGCGCGCTTGAGGGTATCGGCCAGCGAGGCGGGCAGGGCGATGCGGTAGCGCACGCTGCGCAGGGCATGCCAGGTCACGCCGCGCGGCGGGTGCGCGACGATGGTCAGCGCGCCGGCCAGGCGCGCGGTGCCGACTTGTTCGAGCAGCCCGGTGGCCGGCAGCACGTGGGTTTTCAGTTCCACCAGCGGCAGGCGCTGTCGCAGCGCGGCGGCCAGCTCGCCCAGGCGCAGGAAGTCGGGCTGCTCGCTCGGCACGCCCAGGTCGATCACGCCCTGCAGCTGGCCTTGCAGCTGGCGGGCCTCGGACCTGAGCTGGGCGCCCAGCACCAGCAGCGCCTCGGCGGTCGGCAGCAGCGCTTCGCCGGCCTTGGCCAGGCTCAGCCGGCCCGCGGCCCGGTCGAACAGCGCCACGCCCAGGCTCTGCTCCAGCGCCTTCAGTTGGGCGGTGACGGCGGGCTGGGTCAGCGACAGCGCTTCGGCGGCCTTGGTCAGGTTGCCCAGGCGGGCGACGGTGACGAAGGCGCGGATCTGGTAGATCTCCATGGCCGCAGTCTACGGCGAGCCGGGGGCCCGGCGCGAGCAGGGCGCGTTCATGCCGCCAGCAGCCTGATCTGGGTGGGCTCCAGGCCCACGGCCACGGGCGCGCCGATGGGAAACGGCGACAGCCCGGCCAGGTGATGCTGGTCGGCCGTCAGGCGCTGTTCGCCCACCTGCACCTGGTAGCGGGTGAACTCGCCCAGGAACTCGCTGCTTTCGACCACGCCGGGCAGCCACACATAGCGCGCGTCGCCCGTGCCGTCGGCCATTTCGATCAGCACCGTGTGGGGCCGGAAACTGGCCGCCAGCCGCCCGGCCTGCGGCGCGTCGCCATTGACCGGCAGGTGCAGCTCGCCCACGCCGTCGACGGCCAGCACCACGCCGCCGCGCGAACGCTCGCGCACCTCGCCTTCCAGCACGTTCATGGTGCCGACGAAGTTGGCGACGAAGCGGTTGACCGGATAGTCGAACAGCGTGCTGGGCGAACCGATCTGCTGCACCACGCCATGGTCCAGCACCGCCATGCGGTCGGCCGTGGTCATGGCTTCTTCCTGGTCGTGCGTGACGAAGATGGTGGTGATGCCCAGCCGCCGCTGCAGCGAGAGCAGGTCCTGGCGCATCTGCACGCGCAGCTTCTTGTTCAGGTTGGACAGGGGCTCGTCCAGCAGCAGCACCTGCGGCTCGATGACGATGGTGCGCGCCAGCGCCACGCGCTGCTGCTGGCCGCCGGACAGCTGGTTGGGACGGCGCCGCCCGAAGTCGGCCAGGCCCACGAGCTCCAGCGCGGCGGCGACCTTGTCGCGGATCTCGGCGCGCGGCAGGCGCCGCTCGACCAGGCCGAACGCGACGTTGTCCCACACCGTCATGTGCGGCCATAGCGCATAGTTCTGGAACACCATGCCGATGTTGCGGTTCCAGGGCGGCGTGGCGCCGATATCGCGGCCATCGACCAGCAACTGCCCATGGCTTTGCCGGTTGAAGCCGGCGATCAGGCGCAGCAGGGTGGATTTGCCCGACCCCGACGGGCCGAGCAGGGCGAAGAATTCACCGGGCTCGATATGGACGTTGATGTCCTTGAGGACTTCGTTCCTGCCATAGGAAAGCCGGATGTTGCGGCATTCGACGCTGACTTTCTTCATGAGGATTCCCCGCTGCGCGCCGGCCGCTGGCGCGCCGAGGCGCGCTCGACCAGCAAGTGAGACACGTAGGTTCCGATGCCGACCGCGACCACGGCCAGCACGCCCAGCGCCGCGCCCGGGCCGCGCCCGGCCGCGCTTTGCATGTACAGGTAGATGCCGTAGCTCATGGGCGCCTGGCTGTCGCGCGTGACCAGCATGATGGTGGCCGACAGCTCGACGGCGGCGGTGATGAAGCTGGTGACGAAGCCGGCCAGCATGCCGCCGGCCATCAGGGGCACGACGATGCGGCGGATGGTGCGCAGCCGGCTGGCTCCCAGCGACTCGGCCGCCTCTTCGAGCGACACGTTGATCTGCTGCAGGGCCGCCACGCACGAACGCAGCGCATAGGGCAGCCGCCGCACCGAATAGGCGATCATGATCAGCACCCAGGACGAGGTCAGCAGCACGCCGGTGCCCGGGATTTCCACGCCGCGGAAGGTGCGCAGGTAGCCGATGGCCAGCACGATGCCCGGAATCGCCAGGGCCGCCGAGGCGATGAAGTCCAGCCACTGGCGCGCCGGCAGGCGGGTGCGCAGCATCAGGTAGGCGATGGCGGTGCCCAGCACGACGTCGACGCCGGCGGCCAGGCCGCAGTACAGCAGCGTATTGGCGATCATGCCCTGCGACTCGGTGAAGACCGCGGTGTAGTGGGCCAGCGTGTAGCCGTCGGGCAGCGGCGCATAGCTCCAGACGCTGGCCAGCGACAGCAGCAGCACGCCCAGGTGGGGCGAGAGCACCAGCAGCAGCACCGCGCCGATCCAGGCATAGGCCAGCACCGACTCGACCGGGCGCAGCCGGCGCTTGTGGATGGCATTGCCGCCCTTTTGCAGGGTCGAGTAGTCCTTGCCCTTGAGCACGCGGGCCGACAGCCACAGCGCCAGGATGGAAAAGCCGATCATGATCACGCTGATCACGTAGCCCAGGGGATCTTCCAGCCCGACCTGGGTGATGCGCAGATAGGCCTGCGGCGCCAGCATGTTGGTGGTGCCCAGCACCAGCGGCGTGCCCAGGTCGTCGAATACCTTGACGAACACCAGCGAGGTGCCGGCCAGGTAGCCGGGCAGCGCCAGCGGGAAGATGATGCGGCAGAACAGGCGGAACCCGCGCGCCCCCAGGTTGAAGGCGGCTTCCTCCATCGAGCCGTCGATGTTGCGCAGCGCCACCACCAGGTTCATCAGGATGAACGGGAAGTAATGCAGCGACTCGACGAAGATGACGCCGTTCAGCCCGTCCATGAAGGGCAGGGTGATGCCGAGCCAGTCGTCCAGCAGCAGGTTGACGCTGCCCGAGCGGCCGAAGATCAGCTGCATGGCCACCGCGCCCACGAACGGCGGCATGATCAGCGGCAGCACGCCCAGGGTCTGGATCAGCAGCGCGCCGCGGAACTCGAAGCGCACCGTGAAGTAGGCCAGCGGCACCGCGATCAGCGAGGCCAGCAGCGACGACCAGCCGGCCACGTACAGGCTGTTGAAGAAGGCCTCCTTCATGAGCGGCTGGTTGAAGAAGGCGCCGAAGTGGCCGAGCGTGAAACTGCCGTCGGCGTTGACGAAGGCGGTGTAGAACACCGTGCCCACCGGAAACACCAGGAACAGCGCCAGGAAGGCGAGCACCAGCAAGGCGGCCAGCGCCGGCCCCGCGGGCAGGCGGAAAGTACCCGTAGAGGTCATGAAGATCCCGGATGTGAACGGACGAGGGCCACCCCGCGGGGCGCGCGCGGCGCGCCCCGCGGGGTGGCGGCGGCGCCTAGAGCGCGGCCGCTTCGCGCGCCAGCTTCTGCGCCTGCTCGTAGTTGGCGCGGGCCTTGCCGTTCCACTCGCCTTCGAGCTGCGTGATCTGCTGGTTGACGGCGGCGTCCTTCTTGTTGCCGGCGAACAGCTTGAGGAATGCCGGGTCGGCGGCGCGCTTGGCGTCGACCAGCGGCGCCCAGGCGAGCTGGCGCGCCTGCGCCAGCAACTCGGCCGCCTTGCCTTGTGCGGCGCGTTCGCCCAGCTTGGCCTGGGCGTCGTAGATGGCCTTGGTGGCCGCCTGCAGCTCCTTGAGCCGGAAGGTGATGGTCTGGTCGAACAGGCTCTGGACCACGTAGTAGCGCGCCTGCGACAGGTCGGCGTCGAAGTGCACCTTGCTGCGCTTGGCGATCTCGGCCGGATCGGGATAGCCCGGCGGGATCTTGCCGGCCAGCGCCGAATACGGCAGCACCGGCAGGCGCGAGATCTTCGGCTCCAGCAGCAGCTCCTGGCCGGCCTGGCTGAGCGTGAAGGCGATGAACTTCTTGCCTTCCTCGGTGTTCCGGGCTCCCTCGATCAGGGCGATGTTGGCCGGCACGATGGCGGTCTCGGACGGATAGACGAAATCGACCGGGAACTTGGAGTACTTGCTGGACAGGCCGAAGAAGTCGATCACCGGGCCGGCGCCGAACTGGCCGTTGTTCACGCCGTCGGGCACGCCGAAGGAGCGCTCGGTGACCGCGCTGGCGTTGCCCGACATGCGCAGCAGGGTGCTCCAGCCCTCATCCCAGCCTTCGCCTTGCAGGATCGTCTCCACCGTCAGGTGCATGGTGCCCGAGCGCGACGGCGCGGTGATGCCGACGTGGCCGAACCAGTGCGGCGCCAGCAGGTCCTTCCATTCGACCGGCGCGGGCAGCTTGTTGGCCTTGATGTAGCGGGTGTTGTAGATGATGCCGTAGCCGGCCAGCGCCTGGCCCATGTACATGCCCGAGGGGTCGTTGATCGGGTAGCTGCCGATCTTGTCGGGCACGGCGGGGTTGGCCACGTCCGGCGCCTTGGCCAGCAGCTTGTCGCGGCCCAGCACCTCGAAGGCGTCGGGCGCGCTGGCCCAGAACACTTCCGGACGCTGGCCGGGCGGGGTTTCGCGCACGAAGGCGATGCCCGACACGGTGTTCTTGTTGAGGATCTCCAGCTTGATGTCCGGATGGGCCTTCTCGAAGGCCGCCTTGTAGGCCTGGGTCAGGTCCTTGGGGAAAGACGTGATGACCGTTACCGTGCCGGCCAGGGCCGGCGCGCAGGCAGCCATGATGGCCGCTGCGAGGATTGGGCGCAACGCTTGCATGGGTCTCCTCCTTTTTTGAGTTGTGGCAAGACCTTAATGCCCGCGTACCCCCGAGTCCAATCAGAAATTTTGATGCGCGCCATCAACGGCGCGGCCTGCTTCAGCGGGCCGCCAGCCGCTGCGCCAGACGCAATTGCTCCTCCAGGATCTTCTGGATCTGCCCCTGGATGGCGAAGGCCTGGCGGTTCAGGTCCTGCAGCTGCCGGGCCTTGTGCTCGGCGGTGGCGTTGCTTTCGCGCACCTGGCGCATCTGGCGCATGATGGCCGCCAACTGGCGCTGCAGGGCCTGCAGCGCCTCGGCCGCGGGGCTGCCGGCCTCGTCCTTTGCGCCGCTGGCGGCGGCGCGGTCGCGCAACCGCCTGGCGTACTGGTCGAAGGCGCCGGCGGAGATGCGCGATGAAATGGAACTGACGGTCATGGTGGCGGCGCCCGCGTCGATTAGGGTTAGTCCTTAATACGGCAGGCGCGCGGACAAACTTAAACATATTGCTGCGCGCTTCCGACCCCCCTTACACTTGCGCCGCCCATCCCTTCAACTTCCACGCACACATATGTCCAATACCTATTTCCCGCGCTGGCGGCTGGCCGACGACACCGTGCCGGGCGCCGTCATCGCGCCCGACGAACGCCTGTCCTGGCCCAAGAACATCGCCATGGGGGCCCAGCACGTGGTCGCCATGTTCGGTTCCACCGTCCTGGCGCCGCTGCTGATGGGTTTCGACCCCAATGTGGCGATCCTCATGTCCGGCATCGGCACGCTGATCTTCTTCCTGTTCGTCGGCGGCCGGGTGCCCAGCTACCTGGGTTCCAGTTTCGCCTTCATCGGCGGGGTGGTGGCGGTCACCGGCTATGTGGCGCCCGGCGCCAATGCCAATATCGGCGTGGCGCTTGGCGCGATCATCGCCTGTGGCCTGGTGTACGCGCTGATCGGCCTGGTCGTATGGGCGGCCAGCGCGCGCGGCAACGGGGCGCGCTGGATCGAGGCCATGATGCCGCCGGTCGTCACGGGCGCGGTGGTGGCCGTGATCGGCCTGAACCTGGCGCCGATCGCCGCCAAGGGCGCCATGGGCTCGTCCGGCTTCGAGGCCAGCATGGCGTTGGCCACCATCCTGTGCGTGGGCGGCATCGCCGTCTACACGCGCGGCATGGTGCAGCGGCTGCTGATCCTGGTCGGCCTGGTGCTGGCCTGCGTCATCTACGCGGTCTGCGCCAACGGCCTGGGGCTGGGCGCGCCCATGGATTTCGCCAAGGTGGCCGCCGCGCCCTGGTTCGGTCTGCCGACCTTCGCCGCGCCCGTATTCGAGCCGCAGGCCATGGGCCTGATCGTGCCGGTGGCCATCATCCTGGTCGCCGAGAACCTCGGCCACGTGAAGGCGGTCGCCGCCATGACCGGGCAGGACCTGGACCGCTACATGGGCCGCGCCTTCGTGGGCGACGGCGTGGCGACCATGGTCTCCGGCGCCGTCGGCGGCACCGGCGTGACCACCTACGCCGAGAATATCGGCGTGATGGCCGTGACGCGCATCTATTCCACGCTGGTGTTCGTGGTGGCGGCCGTGATCGCGCTGGTGCTGGGGTTCTCGCCCAAGTTCGGCGCGCTGATCCAGACCATCCCCGGCCCCGTGCTGGGCGGCATGTCGGTCGTGGTGTTCGGCCTGATCGCCATCGCCGGCGCGCGCATCTGGGTGGTCAACCAGGTCGATTTCAGCGACAACCGCAACCTGATCGTGGCCGCCGTGACCCTGGTGCTGGGCGCGGGCGATTTCAGCGTCAGGCTGGGCGACTTCTCGATGAACGGCATCGGCACCGCCACGTTCGGCGCCATCATCCTGTACGCCGTGCTGGGCCTGGCGCGCCGCCGCTGACGGCGCGCCGGCGCGGCCCGGGCGGCGCTCAGTGGGCCGCGGCCGGCGGCAGGGCGGCATGGCCGCCCGCCGGCCCGGCCAGCGGCGCGGCGGCGACGTCGATGATGGCGCCGCCCTGCGTCCTGAAGATCGCCGCCGCGGCCGCCAGGTGGCGGGCCTGTTCTTCCATCGCCGTGGCCGCCGCCGCGGCCTGTTCGACCAGCGCGGCATTCTGCTGGGTGGTTTCGTCCATTTGCGAAATCGCCAGGCTGACCTGATCGATGCCGCTGGCCTGCTGGGCCGAGGCGGCCGAGATCTCTCCCATGATGTCGGCCACGCGCTGTACCGAGGCCACCACCTCGTCCATGGTGCCGCCGGCGCTGGCGACCTGTTGCGAGCCGGCGCGCACCGTCGCCACCGAACTCTCGATCAGGATCTTGATCTCCTTGGCCGCCTGCGCGGCGCGCTGGGCCAGGCTGCGCACCTCGCCCGCCACCACCGCGAAGCCCTTGCCCTGCTCGCCGGCGCGCGCCGCCTCGACCGCGGCGTTCAGCGCCAGGATATTGGTCTGGAAGGCGATGCCGTCGATGACCGTGACGATGTCGGCGATCTGGCGCGAACTCTCGGAGATGCCGTGCATGGTCTGCACCACCTGCGCGACCGACTCGCCGCCGCGCTGCGCCACCTGCATGCTGACGGCGGCCAGCTGATTGGCTTGCGCGGCATTGTCGGCGTTCTGCTTGACCGTGGTGGACAGTTCTTCCATCGTGGCCGCGGTTTCCTCCAGGGCGGCCGCCTGCTCCTCCGTGCGGCTGGACAGGTTGGCGTTGCCGGCCGAGATCTCGGCCGCGCCGACGTTGATCTCGTCGACGCCGCGGCGCATGACGGCGATGGTGCGCGTCAGGCCTTCCTGCATGCGCTTGAGCGCCGCGAACAGCGCGCCGATCTCATTGCCCGAGCGCACCTCGATGCGCGCGGTGAGGTCGCCGTCGGCGATGCGGTCGAAATGGCGGCCGGCCTCCAGCAAGGGGCGCAGCACCGCGCGGCGCACGAACAGCCAGCCGGCCAGGGTCAGCAACGCGCCCAGCGCGGCCAGCGCGATGACGCTCCAGCGCGCCATGACATGGGTGGTTTCGGCGCCGCTGCGTACCTCGTCGCTGTGGGCCTGGACCCTGGCCAGGAAGGCTTCCATGTCGCGCTGGAAAACATGTTCCGCCTGCTGCGCGCGGTTCATGGCGGCCAGGGCGGGTTCGGCCTGGCCGGCGTCGACGGCGGCGGCCAGTTCGTCCAGCACCGCCTGGTAGGCGCGCCAGCGCGTCTGCAGGGTCGCGGCCAGCTCGGCCGCGGCCGGCTCCTTGGGCACGTCCACGTAGCGCTGGAATTGCGTGGCCGCCTGGCGCTGGGCCGCGCCGGCCTGCTGGTGCAGCGTCGCCACCGGGTCCAGGTGATTGGCCTGCAGGTTGGCCAGGGCCTCCAGCAGGGCGACGCGGGCGCGCAGCGCCGCGCCGCTGGCCTCGAACAGCGGGTCGACCTGGTTGACGGCGACCTGATTCAACCCCTCGATCTCGGCGGCGCTCCTGCCCGCGTTGCGCCACGTCAGGGCGCCCGACAGCATCAGCACCACCAGGAAACACGCGAATACCGCCACCATCGCGGTGCGGACCTTGATCCTTTCAAGCATGGGCATCTCCTGGGTAGGGTCTTGCGCAATAAACGTTGACGAGGTGCGCGGCGCGTCCGCGCGGAAAGGCTCGGGCCGTGACGGGCGTGCTGCCGGGGAATTCGTCCTAAACAATCGATATTCGGTATTAATTTGTTATTTGTAGTTATATATACGAATATTCATACCCGGATTTGCCCTAAGTTGGTGCGTTTTTTGGCGTGTGCTTTCGATCGTCCGCCCGTCAGACAAATGAAGGACCCCACGCCAACGCCAGGCCCACGGCGCGATCGGCGGCCAACACGCAGGTTTTGTGGCTTTTCCGCAGCCAACATGCGCCGAAACCTACGCCTGGCTTACAGGCTTGCAATTCCGCTGGACTTTGCCGACAATGTCATCTGATTGCCCCGGTTCCGACCCGAGCCGGGGTTTTGTTTTGGTCGACGCTTGGCCGCCGGGTGCGGCAGGCCGATCAAAGAGGAGACAGCAAAGGGGAGCCTCGGTCGGGTTCGACCTTGTCTCGTCTTTTGTTCGCCTGTCTTTCCGCAACGGCCCGCCTGCTTCATGGCGAGGCCACACACCAAGCCGAGACCTTCACCGAAACGCTCCGTCGGGGGCGTTTTCTACTTTTGTTTGGGAAACGACATGTCTGCCATTCCTTTGACCGTGCGCGGGGCCGAGCGCTTGCAGCAAGAACTGCATCGGCTTAAGACCGTTGAGCGTCCTGCGGTGATCAGTGCCATTGCGGAGGCGCGTGCGCAGGGTGATTTGTCGGAAAATGCCGAGTACGACGCCGCCCGCGAACGCCAGGGCTTCATCGAAGGCCGGATCTCCGAACTCGAGGGCACGCTTTCGAACGCGCACCTCATCGATCCGACGGCGCTCGACGCCGAAGGCCGTGCCGTGTTCGGCGCGACCGTGGAAATCGAAGACCTCGACTCGGGCGACCGCCTGACCTACCAGATCGTGGGCGACGTCGAAGCCGACATCAAGTCCAACCTGATTTCGGTCTCCAGCCCGGTGGCCCGCGCCCTGATCGGCAAATCCGAGGGCGATGTGGTCGAAGTGAAGGTGCCGGCTGGCGTGCGCGAGTACGAAGTCATCGGTGTGCGTTATCTCTGACGCCGATTCCGCCCCCCTGCATACCCATGGCCAATGACCGACGCCGTTTCCACCATCAGCCAACCGCTTGCGGCCAGGCGGGGTGGCACAGCCGCAGCCGTCGCGCTGCAGGCGTCCCGGATGCGATATCCCGGGCTCCGGTCGTGGCCAGCGTATTCCCCTGCTCGGCCGTCAATGGCTTGGGGGGCGCGGTATTCATCCGAATTCCTGAACGCCGGGCCGTGCGCCCGGCGTCTGCATCGTTGTCGCGCCGCGACGCACGGAACGTGCCGTCGGGCGCCGCAACGCGGGGCCGCGCCGCCTAGGCGGCCAGCCTGAAGCCGGCGGGCCCGTCCGGGCCGGCCAGATCAAGTACTATCGCTTGTTTGCCCGTGCGGCCTTGCGGCCGGCCAGGCCGCCGCGTGCTCCGGCGCGCAGGCTCAGCGCGCTGCCGCTGCGGCGCGGAATGGCGTGCCCCGGCGCTGCCTTGCGCGTGGACGGGCGCGCCGGACGGCCGGCCTGGTTCAGGTCGTCGCGGCCGGGGCGTGCGCCGGCGGCGGGCGCTGCCGGTTCGGCGGCCTTGCGCGCCGGGCGCGTCTTGGTCAGGCGCTTGCCTTCGGCGGCCATCTTCTTGGGCGTATGGGGCTCGGAAGGGCGGCGCCTGGCGGGCGTGTCGGCGGCGGCCTTGGCCGCGGCCGCGCGCAGGTCGGGACGGAACAGGATCAACGTCTTGCCCAGGTGATGCACCGCGGCGCACGACAGCGTGTCGCAGATCGTGGCCAGCATGGCTTCGCGCGCCTCGCGATCGTCGCCGCCGGCCCGCACCTTGATCAGCTCGTGGGCGGTCAGGGCCAGGTCGATTTCCTTCAGGACGGCGTCGGTCAGGCCGTTGTCGCCGATCAGGACGACAGGGCGCAATGGGTGGGCGGCGGAGCGCAAGTCGCTGCGTTCGCGAGAGGTAAGTTCTAATATAGGCATGCTTGGAATTGTACGGTAATGGCCAAGAATAAATTCTCCAAAGACTGGATTCACCAGCACATCAACGACCCCTATGTGAAACTGGCGCAACAGAAGGGCTACCGGGCCCGCGCCGCCTTCAAGCTGCTCGAGATCCTGGACGCCGAAAAGCTGATGCGGCGCGGCGACGTCGTGGTCGACCTGGGCTCGGCGCCGGGCAGCTGGTCGCAGGTGGCGCGCGAGCGCCTGGCCGGGCCGGGCGGGGTGGTCGACGGGCGCATCATCGCGCTGGACCTGCTGCCCATGGAGCCGGTGGCCGGGGTGGAGTTCATCCAGGGCGACTTCCGCGAGGAAGAGGTCCTGGAGCAGCTCGCCCGGATGGTGGACGGGCAGCCGGTGGACCTTGTGATTTCCGACATGGCCCCCAACTTGTCGGGGGTGGGCGTGGCGGACTCGGCCCGCATCCAGCATGTCTGCGAGCTTGCGCTCGAATTCGCCTGCGCCCACCTCAAGCCCAACGGGGCGTTGATCGTCAAGGCTTTCCACGGCAGCGGGTTTTCCCAGATCGTGCAGTCGTACAAGCAGCGCTTCAAGCGCGTGGTCGAGCGCAAGCCCAAGGCGTCGCGGGACAAATCCTCGGAAACCTTTCTGGTCGCCCGCGATCTGAAGTAACCCATCCACGGCCAACTTGTAACGGTTGGCTGGCCATCCACCCCTCATCCAGCGGCGCAGCCCTTGCCATCAGACAGAATCGGGAAAATTCCCAAACCAAACGAAACGAGGCCTCCTTGCGGGGCCGCAAACGCGATCTGCCCCGACAGGGTAGAATGACTCATTGACAAATTTGTTGGCTGCGCCTTGAGCGCGGGGACGCGGCCACCGGTCGGAATCGAGAGCAGGAGATCGACCTTGAACAATTCGTTTTCTAAAGTCGCGGTCTGGATGGTGATCGCGCTGGTGCTGTTCACGGTGTTTAAGCAGTTCGACGGACGTGCACAGACCCAGGACGGCGTCAGCTACACCCAGTTCATGGACGACGCCAAGGCGGGCCGCATCCGCAAGGTCGATGTGCAGGGCGACGTGCTGTATGTCACGCCGGACGCCGGCCGTCCCTATTCGCTGACGTCGCCGGGCGACCTGTGGATGGTGTCGGACCTGCTCAAGTACGGCGTGCAGGTTTCGGGCAAGGCCCGCGAAGAGCCGTCGCTGCTGATGAGCATCTTCGTGTCGTGGTTCCCGATGCTGCTGCTGATCGGCGTATGGATCTTCTTCATGCGCCAGATGCAGGGCGGCGGGCGCGGCGGCGCGTTCAGCTTCGGCAAGTCGCGCGCCCGCATGCTCGACGAGAACACCAACCAGGTGACCTTCGCCGACGTCGCCGGCTGCGACGAAGCCAAGGAAGATGTCCAGGAATTGGTCGATTTCCTGCGCGACCCCAGCAAGTTCCAGAAGCTGGGCGGCCGCATCCCGCGCGGCGTGCTGATGGTCGGCTCGCCCGGCACCGGCAAGACGCTGCTGGCCAAGGCCATCGCCGGCGAGGCCAAGGTGCCGTTCTTCAGCATCTCGGGCTCCGATTTCGTGGAAATGTTCGTCGGCGTGGGCGCTGCCCGCGTGCGCGACATGTTCGAGAACGCCAAGAAGCACGCCCCGTGCATCATCTTCATCGATGAGATCGACGCGGTCGGCCGCCAGCGTGGCGCCGGCCTGGGCGGCGGCAACGACGAGCGCGAACAGACCCTGAACCAGATGCTGGTCGAGATGGACGGCTTCGAGTCGGGCCAGGGCGTGATCGTCATCGCGGCGACCAACCGCCCCGACGTGCTCGATCCGGCGCTGCTGCGTCCGGGCCGCTTCGACCGCCAGGTGGTGGTGCCGCTGCCCGACATCCGCGGCCGCGAGCAGATCCTCAAGGTGCACATGCGCAAGGTGCCGCTGTCGCCCAACGTCGACGCCACCATCCTGGCGCGCGGCACGCCCGGCTTCTCCGGCGCCGACCTGGCCAACCTGGTCAACGAGGCGGCCCTGTTCGCGGCGCGCCGCAACGGCCGCACGGTGGACATGTCCGACTTCGAGAAGGCCAAGGACAAGATCATCATGGGCGCCGAGCGCCGCTCCATCGTCATGCCCGAGGAAGAGCGCAAGAACACGGCCTACCACGAGTCCGGCCATGCCATCGTGGCGCGCATGCTGCCCAAGACCGACCCGGTCCACAAGGTCACCATCATCCCGCGCGGCCGCGCGCTGGGCGTGACGATGCAGCTGCCCGAAACCGACCGCTACAGCATGGACAAGGAGCGTCTGCTCAACACCATCGCGGTGTTGTTCGGCGGCCGCATCGCCGAAGAAATCTTCATGAACCAGATGACCACCGGCGCTTCGAACGACTTCGAGCGCGCCACGGCCATCGCCCGCGACATCGTCACCCGCTACGGCATGACCGACGAGCTGGGCCCCATGGTGTATGCCGAGAACGAAGGTGAGGTCTTCCTGGGCCGCAGCGTCACCAAGACCACGCATGTCTCGGAAGCGACCATGCAGAAGGTCGATAGCGAGATCCGCCGCATCATCGACGAGCAGTATGGCGTGGCGCGCAAGATCCTGGAAGACAACCGTGCCCGGGTCGAGGTGATGACCTCGGCGCTGCTCGAATGGGAAACCATCGACGCCGACCAGATCGACGATATCGTCAACGACCGTCCGCCGCGTCCGCCCAAGACGCCGCAGGGCCCGTCCGATACGTCCGACACCCCGCCCACCGGCCTGGCTGCCGGCGGCAATACGGCGGCTGCGGTCTGAGCCTGCTGCTAAGGTTTCATGGCAAATAACTTCCAGTGCGGGCGCTTTGAGTTCGATCTCGAGCGCCCGCTTGTCATGGGCATCGTCAACGTCACGCCGGATTCGTTTTCCGACGGCGGCGAGCATGCCGATACCGACAGCGCCATCGCCCATGCACGCCAGCTGGTCGACGAAGGGGTGCATATCCTGGATCTCGGCGGCGAATCGACGCGGCCCGGCGCCGAGCCGGTCAGCGTCGCCGACGAGCTGGCGCGCATCCTGCCGCTGATCGAAGGCCTGCGCGACTGCGGGGTGCCGCTGTCGATCGACACCTTCAAGCCTGAAGTCATGCGCGCCGTGCTCGACGCCGGCGCCGACATGATCAACGACATCTACGGTTTCCGGCAGCCCGGCGCCATCGACGCGGTGGCGCGCTCGCGGTGCGGGCTGTGCGTCATGCACATGAAGGGCGAGCCGCGCACCATGCAGGAGGCGCCCGAGTACGCCGACCTGATGGGCGAAATCGGCGTCTTCCTGGGGGCGCGCGCCCAGCGGCTGCGCGCCGCCTGGGTCGATCCCCGACGCATCGTGCTGGACCCGGGGTTCGGGTTCGGCAAGACCATGGATCAGAATTATCAGTTGCTGCGCCGCCTGGCCAGCTTGCGCGTCTCCAGCTATCCCCTGCTGGTGGGCGTCTCGCGCAAATCCATGATAGGGGCGGCCACCGGCAAGCCGGTGGGCGACCGCCTGGCCGGCAGCGTTGCCGCCGCGTTGGCATGCGTGGCGCGCGGGGCCGCCATCGTTCGTGTGCACGATGTTGCCGCGACCGTGGATGCGCTAAAAGTCTGGCAGGCGGCCGAACAAGGAGCAGTCCCTACATGAGTCAACGCAAATATTTCGGTACCGACGGCGTGCGCGGCGAGGTTGGCGGCCCGGTGATCAACGCCGCCTTCGCGCTGCGCCTGGGCTATGCCGCTGGCCGTGTGCTGGCGCGCGAGCATCGCGAGCACGCCAGCGGGCGCGGCCGCAACCGGCCGCAGGTCGTGATCGGCAAGGACACCCGCATTTCCGGCTACATGCTGGAATCCGCGCTGGAAGCCGGCCTGTCGGCCGCCGGCATCGACGTGCTGCTGGCCGGGCCCGTGCCGACGCCGGCCGTGGCCTACCTGACGCGCACGCTGCGCCTGGCCGCCGGCATCGTGATCAGCGCCTCGCACAACCCGTACCAGGACAACGGCATCAAGTTCTTCTCCGCCCATGGCATGAAGCTGCCCGACGACATCGAGGCAGCCATCGAGCAGGCGCTGGACGAGCCGCTGGGCTGCGTCGGCTCGGAAGAGCTGGGCCGCGCGCGCCGCATGGCCGATGCGCAGGGCCGCTACATCGAATTCTGCAAGAGCACCTTCCCGCACGACCTGGACCTCAACGGGCTGAAGCTGGTCGTCGACGCCGCCCACGGCGCCGCCTACAACGTCGCCCCGCATGTGTTCCGCGAGCTGGGCGCCGAGGTGCACGCCATCGGCGTCTCGCCCGACGGTTTCAACATCAACAAGGGCGTGGGCGCGCTGCATCCGGAGTCGCTGGCCGAGGAAGTGCGCGCGCGCGGCGCCGACCTGGGCATCGCGCTGGACGGCGACGCCGATCGCCTGCAGATGGTCGACGGCACCGGCCGCATCTACAACGGCGACGAGCTGCTCTACGCCATCGTGCGCGAGCGCATGCAGCGCGGTCCGGTGGCCGGGGTGGTCGGCACCCTGATGACCAACTATGGCCTGGAGCGCCAGCTGCAGCAGATCGGCGTGGGCTTCGAGCGGGCCAACGTCGGCGACCGCTACGTGCTGGAGCAGATGCAGGCGCGCGGCTGGCTGTACGGCGGCGAAAGCTCGGGCCACCTGCTGTGCCTGGACTGCCACACCACGGGCGACGGCACGATCGCCGCCCTGCAGGTGCTGACGGCGCTGCGTCGCGCCGACGCCACGCTGGCCGAATGGGTGGCCGACCTGCGCATGTATCCGCAGAAGATGATCAACGTGCCGCTGGCGCCCGGCCTGGACTGGAAAACCCACGACGGCCTGGCGCGGGCGCGCGGCGCCGTCGAGGCCGAACTGGCCGGCCGGGGCCGGGTGCTGATCCGCGCCTCGGGCACCGAGCCCAAGCTGCGCCTGATGGTCGAGGCCGAGGACGAAGCGCTGGCGCAGGCCTGCGCCCAGAAGCTGGCCGACAGCCTGGGCGCCTGAGCAAGCCCGGACCTGCCCCGAGGCCCGCCTGACGGCGGGCCTTTTTCGTTGCGCGGACGACGCAGGAACGAAAGGCAATGACTCTGTTTGTATCAAATGGTCAAGTGGGGTCGTATCGTCCTCGGTGCGGCGGCGTAAACTTCATAGTCACGTAACATATCGGTCAGATTACTGACATGAGGCGCGGCCACACTGGCAGGACATTTAGGAGTTTCGCGCAATGCTCGAACTAGTACGCATCGATACGGGTTCAACTGCCGCCAATGCATGGCCGGGCGCCGCGCCGCGCACCCTGGCGGTCGGTCTGGCGCGCACCGCGGAGGAGGTCGAGCAGATCCAGCGTCTGCGCTACGACGTCTTCACCGAGGACATGGGCGCCGTGTTTCCCCAGGCGCAGGATGGCGTGGAGCAGGACCGTTTCGATCAGTGGTGCGAACACCTGATGGTGCGCGAACTGGATACCGGACGGGTGGTGGGCACCTACCGCATCCTGACGCCGGAAAAGGCGCGCGAGGCGGGCGGCTATTACTCGGAATCCGAATTCGACCTGTCCGGGCTGGGCGCCTTGCGCGAGCAACTGGTGGAAGTGGGCCGCTCGTGTACGCATGCCGATTACCGCAACGGCGCGGTCATCATGCTGCTGTGGTCCGGCCTGGCCGAATACCTGCGCCGCGGCGGCTACGAATACGTGCTGGGTTGCGCCAGCGTCAGCCTGCGCGACGATGGCGTGACCGCCGCCGAAGTCTGGCGCAATGTCGCCCGCCACCTCGACGACCCGGCGCTGCCGCGCGTGCGGCCCCTGCACCGCTACCCGATCGAGCGACTGAACAGCACCCTGCCGGCGCGCGTGCCGCCGCTGATCAAGGGCTATCTCAAGCTGGGCGCCAAGGTATGCGGCGAGCCGGCCTGGGATCCGGACTTCAACGCGGCGGACTTCCCGGTGCTGCTGAGCATGGCCGGCATGGACGAGCGCTACCGCCGCCACTTCGGCCTGGACCGCGAAACCAGGCGCTGACATGCGTCGCACGCTGCGTCGTCTGCGCATCAGGCTGGTGCGGCGGGTGACCCGCCAGATCCGCCTGGAGCTCAAGCAGCTGGAGCGGCAGACCGACCTGACCCTGGACTGAGCAGCGGGGGTGCCTGTCCCAGTGGGGACAGGCACCTTGTATCCGGGCGGGGCAGCCAGAAGTCAGCGGGAGCCAGTCCCCCTTCGGGGCAGGCTCCTCAGAAGTCAGCGGGAGCCAGTCCCCCTTCGGGGACAGGCTCCTCAGAAGTCAGCGGGAGCCAGTCCCCCTTCGGGGCAGGCTCCTCAGAAGTCAGCGGGAGCCAGTCCCCCTTCGGGGACAGGCTCCTCAGAAGTCAGCGGGAGCCAGTCCCCCTTCGGGGACAGGCTCCCGAGGATTGGGTTTCAGGTTTCCAGCAATTCGAACGAAAAACCGACCTTGCGCCATTCGCTGTCTTCGGCGCGCAGGGTGAAGTCGCTCAGGGGGTGGCGGTTGAGCCAGGCCTGCTGGGCGCGCACCACGATGGATGTGCCTTTGATGGACACGGCCAGCGGCAGCGGGGTGATGTCCTCGCGGCGGCGGAACAGCAGCGCGGCCAGGCGCAGGCACAGGATGGCGATCCACTGGCCGCGGTTGGCCACCAGCGGCTCCAGCTTGCTCAGCTTGCCGTGATGGCCCAGGGCCAGCAGCGCCAGCAATTCCTGTTCGTCGTTGGAAAAGCCCGGCATGTCTGCGTGCTCGAGCACGTAGGCGGTGTGCTTGTGATAGGCGTTGTGGGCGATGGACAGGCCGACCTCGTGCAGGTCGGCCGCCCAGCCCAGCGCCAGCCGCAGCTCGGCGCGTTCGTGGCCGTCGCCGTCGGGCAGCAGGACGTCGAACAGCGCCAGCGCCGCCTGGCGCACGCGCCGCGCCTGGTTGGCGTCGACGTGGTAGCGCTTCATGAATTGCTGCACGGATTCGTGCCGCTTGTCGTGCTCGTCGTCGCGGCCCAGCAGGTCGTACAGCACGCCCAGCCGCAACGCGCCGTCGCCGGTATGCATGACATCGATGTTCAGCTCGTCGAACAGGGCGCTCATGATGGCCAGGCCGCCGGGCAGCACGTCGGCGCGTTCCAGCTTGATGCCGGGCAGCTCGGCCGGGATGACGCGGCCCGAACGGATGATGCGGTCTTTCAGCTTGGCCAGCCCGGCGCGCGTGATGCCGCGGGTGGAAAAGCCGCATTCGGTCAGGATGGCGTACAGCGCCTTGGCGGTGCCCGACGAGCCATAGGCTTCCTTCCAGCCGGTCTTGCGGTATTGCTTGGCGATGACTTCGATTTCGCGCCGCGCCGCCAGCTCGGCCTGCTTCATCTGGTGGCTGTCGACCACGCCGTCGCCGAAGAACTGGCGGCTGAAGCTGACGCAGCCCATGTACAGCGAGGACATCAGGTTGGGCTCGACGCCCTTGCCGATGATGACCTCGGTGGAGCCGCCGCCGATGTCGATCACCAGGCGGCGATTCAGCGAGGGCGGCAGGCTGTGCGCCACGCCGGAGAAGATCAGCCGCGCCTCTTCGCGTCCGGCGATGACCTCGATGGGAAAGCCCAGCGCCTGTTCGGCGCGGGGCAGGAAATCGCGCGTGTTGCGGGCGACCCGGAACGTGTTGGTGGCGACCGCGCGCACCCGGCTGGGATGGAAACTGCGCAGCCGCTCGCCGAAGCGCTCGAGCACCGCCAGGGCGCGCGCCAGCGCGTCCTCGCCCAGGTTCTTGTCCTGGTCCAGGCCGGCGGCCAGGCGCACGGTCTCCTTGAGGCGGTCGATCTGGTAGATCTGGGCGGTGCCATCCTGCTGGACGACGCGGCCGATGGAAAGTCGAAAGCTGTTGGAGCCGAGGTCGACGGCGGCCAGAAGATGGTCCATGCGGCAGTTGTAATGGGCAGTCAGTTTGCTGGATTATAGAGATGCCATGTGACAGTCATGCCGATGCGGCGTTTTTCCCTTGCAGAACAAGGCATTGGGGGCTGGCGCGGCCCTTCCATGCGTCCCCGCTTTGGCGTACGCTATGCGGCATGCCGGCATGCGCGCGGCCGGGCGTCATGGAACCGTCACGATATTGCAGTAAAAACAAAAGCTGTCTCCTTTGCCTGGGCCCTGTATGACCTCTCGACCGCCGTCCGAGCCGCTGCTCCTGAATCGTGAACTGTCGCTGCTGAAATTCAATGAACGCGTGCTGGCGATGGCCGAGAACCCGCGCGTTCCCCTGCTTGAACGGCTGCGCTACGTATGCATCGTCAGCTCCAACCTGGACGAGTTCTTCGAGATCCGCATCTCGACGCTGAAGGAGCAGCAGCGCCAGACCCCGACGCTGGTCGGGCCCGACGGCATGACGGCCGACGAAGCCTTCGAGCGGGTCCAGGTCAAGGTGCATGCGCTGGTGGCGAGCCAGTATGCGCTGCTCAACGACGATATCCTGCCGCGGCTGCAGGCCGAGGGCATCGTGCTGCACCACGCCTCCGAATGGAACGCGCAGCAGCAGGAGTGGGCGCGCGAGGTCTTCAACCGCGACGTCATGCCGCTGCTGACCCCGATCGGGCTGGATCCGGCGCATCCATTTCCGCGCGTCTACAACAAGAGCCTGAATTTCATCGTGGCGCTGTCGGGCGCCGACGCCTTCGGCCGCCAGGCGTCCATCGCCGTGGTGCAGGCGCCGCGCGCGCTGCCGCGCCTGATCAGGATGCCGCCCGAGATCTCCGGCCATCCCGACGGCTATATCCTGCTGACCTCGCTGCTGCGGGCCTTCGTGGGCGAACTGTTCCCCGGCCTGGAGATGCTGGGCTGTTACCAATGGCGCGTGACGCGCAACAGCGACCTGTTCGTCGACGAAGAGGAAGTCACCAACCTGCGCCACGCCCTGCAGGGCGAGCTGTCGCAGCGCAATTTCGGCGCGGCCGTGCGGCTGGAGATCGACAAGCTGACCCCGCCCGACCTGGAAGCCTACCTGCAGCGCGAATTCTCGCTGGCGCCCGAGGACACCTACCGGGTCAGCGGCCCGGTGAACCTGTCGCGCCTGATGCAGCTGTGCAATTCCAACACCCGGCCGGACCTGCTGTTTCCCGCCTACCTGGCGCCGGTGCCGGCGCCGTTCGACCGCGTGGGCGAGAAGCCGGCCGAGCTGTTCGCCGCCGTGGCCGAGCAGGATCGCCTGCTGCACCATCCCTACCAGTCGTTCCAGCCGGTCATCGACTTCCTGACCGCCGCGGCGCTGGACCCGGACGTGATGGCGATCAAGCAGACCATCTACCGCACCGGCGAGGATTCCGAACTGATGCAGATCCTGCTGGCGGCGGCGCGCGCCGGCAAGGAAGTCACCGTGGTGGTGGAGCTGATGGCGCGCTTTGACGAGCAGACCAACATCAATTGGGCCGCGCGCCTGGAGGAAGTGGGCGCGCACGTGGTCTACGGCGTGGTCGCGCACAAGACGCACGCCAAGATGGCGCTGGTGCTGCGCCGCGAGAAAGGACGGCTGCGCCGCTACGCGCACCTGGGCACCGGCAACTACCATCCGCGCACGGCCCGCCTGTACACCGATTTCGGCCTGCTGACCGCCGATCCGCGCCTGTGCGAGGACATGGACAAGGTCTTCACCCAGCTGACCGGCCTGGGGGCGCGGCGCTCGCTCAAGGCGCTGCTGCAGTCGCCGTTCTCGCTGCACGACGGCATGGTCAGCCTGATCCGGGCCGAAACGCGCGCCGCGCGCGCCGGCAAGCGGGCGCGCATCATGGCGAAGATGAACTCGCTGCTGGAAGTGCAGGTCATCGAAGAGCTCTACAAGGCCAGCCAGGCCGGGGTCAAGGTCGACCTGATCGTGCGCGGCGTGTGCGCGCTGCGCGCCGGCGTGCCCGGGCTGTCGGAGAATATCCGGGTGCGTTCCATCGTGGGGCGCTTTCTGGAACACTCGCGCGTCTTCTATTTCTATGCCGATGGCGCCGAAACCGTGTACCTCTCCTCGGCCGACTGGATGGACCGCAATTTCTTCCGGCGCGTGGAGATCGCCTTTCCCGTCTACGACAAGGCGCTCAAGAAGCGCGTCATCGACGAGGCCTTCACCTACGCGCTGCGCGACAACCAGCTGGCCTGGCAGCAGCAGGCCGACGGCACCTATGCGCGGGTGCGCAACCGGCGCGAGGCCTACGACGTGCAGGAAGCGCTGATCCAGCGCCTGGGGCAGGGCGGCTGAGCCGGTCCGCCGCCGCCGGCCGCCTCCGGGCGGCCATTTTGTTTTGAAATATCCAGTTTCCTATGGATAAATTCAAACTGGGTATGTGACTGTCACTATCCTGTCATTTTGGGCTTCTAAGATGCAATCGTTGGCCGAGACAGGCGCCTTGAAAGCCTGCCGGAATTCCTCAACGAGCACAGAAGGAACCCTGATGTTCAAACGTGTCTTCAAACAGATTTCGATCGGCGCCGCGCTGAGCGCAGCCGTCTTCGCCGCCCAGGCCGCCGATGTGACCGGCGCGGGCGCGTCGTTCCCGTACCCCATCTACGCCAAGTGGGCCTCCGACTACAAGGCCGCCACCAACAACGCCGTCAATTACCAGTCCATCGGTTCGGGCGGCGGCCAGCAGCAGATCAAGGCCAAGACGGTCGATTTCGGCGCCTCGGACGACCCGCTCAAGGCCGAAGACCTGGAGAAGAACGGCCTGCTGCAGTTCCCGGCCGTGATCGGCGGCACCGTGCCGGTGATCAACGTCGACGGCATCGCGCCGGGCCAGCTGAAGCTGTCGGGCGCCGTGCTGGCCGACATCTTCCTGGGCAAGGTCAAGAAATGGGACGACGCCGCCATCAAGGCGCTCAACCCCGATCTGAAGCTGCCCTCGGCCGATATCGTGGTGGTGCACCGCTCGGATGGTTCGGGCACGACCTTCGGCTGGACCAACTACCTGTCGAAAGTGTCGCCCGCCTGGAAAGAGCAAGTGGGCGAGGGCAAGGCCGTCAAGTGGCCCACCGGCCAGGGCGGCAAGGGCAACGAAGGCGTGGCCGCCTACGTGGGCCAGCTGAAGAATTCGATCGGCTACGTCGAGTACGCCTACGCCAAGCAGAACAAGCTGGCCTGGACGCAACTGCAGAACAAGGACGGCAAGTTCGTCCAGCCCGAGCAGAAGGCGTTTGCCGCCGCGGCCGCCAACGCCGACTGGAAGAGCGCGCCCGGCATGGGCGTGGTGCTGACCAACGAGCCGGGCGCCGATTCCTGGCCCGTGACCGCCGCCACCTTCATCCTGGTGCACAAGAACCAGGACAAGCCGGTCCAGGGCCGCGCGGTGCTGGAATTCTTCGACTGGGCATTCAAGAACGGCGCCAAGTCGGCCGAAGCGCTGGACTACGTGCCGCTGCCCGAGGCCGTGACCAAGGAAATCCGCGCCGCCTGGGGTGAAGTCAAGGGCGCCGACGGCAAGGCCGTGTGGCAGTAAGCCCGTATCGGCCAGGGCGCTGCGCGCCCTGGCCGGACCAGTGAACGGCGAGCGATCGCCGTCCTGTCTTCGCGGGGCGCCGGGCGCCCCGCCATTGCGCCGACCCCTGGCCCTATCTCAAGGAAAGCCTGTCCATGAGCGCGGTAATGGATAATAGTGTGCCGCTGCCGTCCTCCACGGCCGATTCGACCACTACCGGCACGCCTTCGCCTATGAAGCAAAACAATAACGCGCTGATGGATGCGCTGTTCAAGAACCTCACCCGGATCTTCGCCTTCCTGGTGTTCATCCTGCTGGCCGCCATCATGATCTCGCTGATCTATGGCAGCCGCGAATCGCTGGCCAAGTATGGCCTGTCGTTCCTGTGGCTGAACGACTGGGACCCGGTCCAGCAGAACTACGGCGCGGTCGTCCCCATCATCGGCACGCTGCTGACCTCGTTCATCGCCTTGCTGATCGCCGTGCCGGTGTCGTTCGGCATCGCCATCTTCCTGACCGAGCTGGCGCCCACCTGGCTGCGCCGCCCGCTGGGCACCGCCGTCGAGATGCTGGCGGCCATCCCGTCCATCATCTACGGCATGTGGGGCCTGTTCGTCTTCGTGCCGGTATTCCAGCAATACGTGCAGCCCGCGCTGATCGCCACGCTGGGCAGCGTGCCCATCATCGGCGGCCTGTTCGCCGGCCCGCCGTTCGGCATCGGCATCTTCACCGCCGGCCTGATCCTGTCGATCATGATCATCCCGTTCATCGCCGCCGTCATGCGCGACGTGTTCGAACTGGTGCCCCCCATGCTCAAGGAGTCCGCGTACGGCCTGGGCAGCACCACCTGGGAAGTCATGTGGCGCGTCGTGCTGCCCTTCACCAAGTCGGGCGTCATCGGCGGCATCATGCTGGGCCTGGGCCGCGCCCTGGGCGAGACCATGGCGGTGACCTTCGTGATCGGCAACGCCTTCCGCTGGTCGGGCTCGCTGTTCTCGCCGGGCAACTCGATCGCCTCGGCGCTGGCCAACGAATTCAACGAAGCAGGCGGCATCCAGAAATCGGCGCTGCTCGAACTGGGCCTGATCCTGTTCCTGATCACCACCATCGTGCTGGCTTTCTCGAAAATGCTGCTGGTGCGCCTGTCCAGGGCCGAAGGCCGCCAGGCCTGATGCACGAGCAAGGATAACTACATGGCTCAATCGGCTATCTCCATGAACAACGGCGTCTACCGGCGCCGCCACCTGGTCAACAAGATCATGTTGACCATCTCGCTGGGCGCGCTGCTGTTCGGCCTGTTCTGGCTGTTCTGGATCATCGCGACCCTGCTGGTCAAGGGCGCGCCCGCGCTGTCGTTCACCCTGTTCACGGAAATCACGCCCCCGCCCGGGCAGGCCGGCGGCCTGCTCAACGCCGTGGTGGGCAGCGTGCTGATGGCCGGCGTGGGCACCCTGATCGGCACGCCGGTCGGCATCCTGGCCGGCACCTACCTGGCCGAGTACGGCCAGCGCGGCTGGCTGGCGCCGGCCACGCGCTTTCTCAACGACGTGCTGCTGTCGGCGCCTTCCATCATCATCGGCCTGTTCATCTATGCCGTGTACGTGGCCCAGGTCGGCCACTACTCGGGCTGGGCCGGCGCGCTGGCGCTGTCCATCCTGGTGATCCCGGTGGTGGTGCGCACCACCGACAACATGCTGCTGCTGGTGCCCAACAGCCTGCGCGAGGCCACCGCCGCGCTGGGTTGCCCCAAGTGGCGCATGATCACCCTGGTGTGCTATCGCGCCGCCAAGACCGGCATCATCACCGGCGTGCTGCTGGCGATCGCCCGCATCTCGGGCGAGACCGCGCCGCTGCTGTTCACGGCGCTGTCCAACCAGTTCATGTCGCTGAACATGAACGCGCCCATGGCCAACCTGCCGGTCGTCATCTACCAGTACGCCGCCAGCCCCTTCAAAGACTGGAACAACCTGGCCTGGGCCGGCGCCACGCTCATCACGCTGCTGGTGCTGGGCATCAACATCCTGGCCCGCAACCTGTTCCGCAAATCGTGATCGCCGCCGCCGGCGCCCGCGGGGCGCCGGCCATAGGAAGCAAAATGGAAAACACCGCTCCCAAAGCCAAGCTGGAAGTCAAGAACCTGAATTTCTACTACGGCAAGTTCCATGCGATCCGCAATGTGAACATGTCGATCCGCGAGAACAAGGTCACCGCCTTCATCGGTCCGTCGGGCTGCGGCAAGTCGACGCTGCTGCGCACCTTCAACCGCATGTTCGAGCTGTACCCCGGCCAGCGCGCCGAGGGCGAGATCCTGCTCGACGGCGAAAACCTGTTGACGTCCAAGACCGATATTTCGCTGATCCGCGCCAAGGTCGGCATGGTGTTCCAGAAGCCCACGCCGTTTCCCATGAGCATCTACGACAACATCGCCTTCGGCGTGCGCCTGTTCGAGCGGCTCAGCAAGGGCGAGATGGACGAGCGCGTCGAGTGGGCGCTGAGCAAGGCGGCGCTGTGGAACGAAGTGAAGGACAAGCTGCATCAGAGCGGCAACAGCCTGTCGGGCGGCCAGCAGCAGCGCCTGTGCATCGCGCGCGGCGTGGCCATCAAGCCCGAAGTGCTGCTGCTCGACGAACCCTGCTCGGCGCTGGACCCGATCTCCACCGCCAAGATCGAGGAACTGATCGCCGAACTCAAGCACGAGTACACGGTGGTGATCGTCACGCACAACATGCAGCAGGCGGCTCGCTGCTCCGACTACACCGCCTACATGTACCTGGGCGAGCTGATGGAGTACGGCGCCACCGACCAGATCTTCGTCAAGCCGGCGCGCAAAGAGACGGAAGATTACATCACCGGCCGCTTCGGCTGAGGCCGGCCGGCGGGCCGATTCTGGTATAGTTGCGATCCTTCGGGGCGTAGCGCAGCCTGGTAGCGCATCTGCTTTGGGAGCAGAGGGTCGTGAGTTCGAATCCCACCGCCCCGACCAATAAAATCAAAGGGTTAGCTCAATGTCGTTGAGCTAACCCTTTTTGTTTGCTGGGCATATGGGACAACATATGGGACAACGAACTTGTAGTTGGCGGTGAGCAAGTTCAGGCGGCATCAAGGCAAGGATGTGCACTCGGTGGCAATAGCCCATCTCGGGACTTGCCGGGTCTCTGCTTGATTGGGGGGGGCGGGCAGCTCGCCGCACTTTAGGCTCATCAGGCCGATTGGGTGGGCTCTGGGGACTGTTGCGCTTGGGGCAGGCCAAACTCCTTCATCTGAGGCTGTGTGTGCTGGGGCAGCAAAGCGAGAGTTCCGAGCCCAGGTCGCAGAGCATCGGCGGCACCACGCAACAGTTGAATCGTTACGACCCCTCGGCCCTTCCATCCTCGCGGCGTTATTCGTTAGCGGAGCAAATGCCGAGCTGTGCTGTGGACCGGTCTTCCGCGGTTGCACTTTTAAAGCGTCGCGGCCTGTACTCTGCATGTGCTGTGTGCATTGCACTGAGACCATACTGCACACCTCAGTGTCAAATGCGCTCTGAGCTGCGCTGAGAGAAATCAAAGTCGACGGTCTATCCGACCCGAACTGCGGAGACTTGGCCTAGTACGGGAATGAGGGGATAGGGCATCCTTTAACCTAGTACTGATACGAGGGGGGCCTTTTCGACAATGGAAGTAGGAGCTGCCAGCGCAATGTCTGAATGGCTGCGACAGGGACACGGAGTCTTTCAGGCGGCTAACAGATTATTTCGCTGAGTCGACCCCGGGCTGGCCGCGATCCCGCGTATGAGGCGCTGAAACTTGTTCGCAGGTCCGTAGATTTCACCCCGCCGCAACCGTCCGCACTTGTGAATCGTGGGGGGGGCGGCCTTGGCGGATCCTGCTGCACCGAAGGAGGGTGGGGCGCGATTAATGCTCAGAAACACGGACCGTGGGTCGCAGCAAAAAGGTCGGCAATGGCTGGACCAAGCGCGGTTCATGTCGCGGAGGAGTTTGTGGCTTGAATTGCCGACAGGGTATTTGAGTATATCGGCCTGGCACCTAGTTCCCAGTCAAAAGAGTCCGGCTCGTGGCGTTGCAAAAATAACTCCCACCTTGAGACGCCGGCGCCGGACAGTTGCCACCCCTAGTCACGCACGTCTGGAACATCATCAACCGTCGATCGTTCCAGCTTCACTGACGGTGGGCGAGGGGCGGGGTGGCTGTCCAGTTGTGGACCATCGAACAGATCCGGAGTGCTTGGCTGGCGTAGAGATCAAGTGTTGACGCCATCAGTCAAAGCCCTTTTCAAACACCCTATCAAAATCCCTATCAAATATTCCGACTGTGCGGGGAATCTTGGCGCCCCGGTGGGCATCGATTCTTGCCATGGACAAAAGGGAAGGCTGGCTCGGCGGTTTCACGTTCTAGCGAGCGAAATCGTTGGATTGTGCAATACAGGACTCTGGCCACACCCTCCGACTTGCCCACTTTCTTTTGCACGGCGCCAACAGTCTTCTAGACCCTGCAAGGCAAAAACTCGGAGATTCGACTCACGTTTCAGAAACAGAGCGCGAGACCGCGCAGAACGCGCTCTGGGCTGCAATGACTCTAAAGTGGCTGCTACCCGTCACCCGAGGTGTTTCGGCCGCTCATGCGGGCTGTGGACGCGTCTAAGCACCATCACTGCATCTACGAGGGCGTCCCATCTGGAATTGGTCCGGCCTGTTGTGGCTTATCAGGTCAGACAGCGGCGCAGACGCTGTTGACACTGGCGTAGCCAGTAAAAGATTTGGGATTGGGAATGGGATTGGGATTGGTAGCTTTGCATCCGGTTTGCACTGGGTTCGAAAGTAAAACCTGGCCATAACCTGCTGGGTTTCCGCTACAGGCCCCCAGTTTCCCTCGCTTCGTGGGTATTTCTCCTATGAGGATGGCCATGGATGCTGTGTCAGCGGCGCTCATGGACCTCAAGATCTGAGCAACTGTGCTGGGGCACAGCGCGCTCCTTTACGCCGTGTTTCAGAACCAAATTGGTCGAGTGCCGCTCTAGGTTTTGATGTGGGAACCGGCGGTTAACCAAGTAGGAACCCAGCAGGATCCCAGCGGGTTTCCTGTTACGAACGATGTTGCGTTGCGCTGCGGATTCTCAGTTCATATCCGGCGGTGATTGCTATCATCAGGCGTACCGATAGGGCTGTGTTTGTGGAGAAAAGCGTATGGACTTGGGTACTACGGTGATGCTCGGAGTACTTGTAGCTGTTATCGCATTCGGCCTTTGGGTCGCGAATAACATCGCTCGTTCCGAAGGGCGCAACAAAGAAGACCATCAGACCTGAAGCGGCAATAATTCGGAGTAGGTCTCAAAAATTAGGCTGGCTTGTTATGTTTTTTGAAGTAACAATTGGTCATCTAGTTCATTCCGGGAGGGGGACGTGGCCGATTTCTTCATTGAACATAGCCACATGCTGGCTTTGAAACCCATTAGCAGTCCGAACTCGGGTTTTAGGCCAGGCCAGTTGGGCGCTCTTCATTCTGTGGCGGCCCACTTTTCGGTCTACGACGAGCCGGCCATAGTGTCTTTGCCGACTGGATATGGGAAGACTGCCGTGATCATGGCGCTTCCTTTTTTGTTGGGCTCAAACCGTGTGCTGGTGGTGGAACCCACGGATGTGCTGAGACGACAGACCTCGGCCCACTTCGGTGAACTGTCGACGCTACGCAAGCTCAAGGTCTTACCGGCGGAGGCAGGAAATCCTCATGTACATCCACAGAAGGGCAGGCCATTGAGCGCCGATGAATGGCTTGCCTTTCAAACTTTCGATGTGGTCGTGTCCACGCCAGCGAGCACCTCGCCGGTCCTGGAGCCCGTAAGTCCCGCAGATCTATTCGATTTGATTATCTTTGACGAGGCGCACCATGCTCCAGCAGACACTTGGAGTGCGTATCTCGGTCACTACTCCCGCGCCAAGTTTGTCTTCTTGACGGCTACTCCATTCAGGCGCGATAAAAAGGCAATTCCGGGTCGTCTGGCATATAGCTATCCAGTTTCCAAGGCGTCTCGCGAACAAGCGTTTGGGAGTGTCTCCTTTCGTCCAGCGCCTGTGCATAACGATCACGATGAGGACGAGGTGGACCTTGCCATCGCAAGGGTGGCGATTGCACAGTTGCGGGAAGATCAGGCGCAAGGATTCGACCATCGACTGTTTGCGCGAGCATCCTCGATATCCGCTGCTAGGAAGCTGACGGGGATTTACGCCGGGCTGGGGGCGAGGGTAGAAGCGATCGACAGCGGAATTTCCAAACGGAGGCAGGAGCAACTGGAGGTCTCCTTGCTCCAGGGGGAGCTGGAGGGAATAGTCTGCGTTGACATGTTCGGGGAGGGCTATGACTTTCCAAAGCTGAAGATCGCAGCACTCCATGCGCCGCACCGCTCCCTGGTTCCAACGATACAGTTCATAGGGCGGTTCGCGCGAACAAACGATGAACGCACGGGAAACGCTACTTTGGTGTCGACTGTGAGTCGTCTGCAGGATGCCACTGCACGGCTCTTTCAAGAGGGAGTGGACATCGCTTCCCTTATCGACGAAGAGGCGAGGCGACAGCTCGCCGAAGGGGCTGCCGATGAATCGATCTTGGAGATCTTGAAGCCGAAGAGCCAGACAGTCTCTGACTACGATGCCGTGTCGCCAATGTCGTTTGAGCTATATGCCCATGCTCGAATCTTTCAGTGCGACGAGGCCCCGGACTTCACTTTGTTTGAGGCATTGATAGGGCGACGGCTTCACTTGGCTAAGCAGTGGATCTCGGATGATGGATTGATCACACTGCTTTTGACCGTCGACAATGAGCCGCCGAACTGGGCGACTGCTGACGTACTTGTAAATGTACGACACGACGTTTTCCTGCTGGCCTACAACGCTGCTACGCGATTGTGCTTCATTGGCTCCACTCGTAGAACAGATCGCTTATATATCGCACTAATGCAGGTCGTGGCCAAGGATCACCATAGGCCTTTGAGCTTCGAGGAGACCATCCGTGCGCGCGCCGGCCTCACGGATATGCGCTTCTACGCTGTTGGCTTGCGTAACACGGCCGTAAATTCGCAAGCAGAATCCTATCGCATGCTAACTGGACCTCGTGCTGAGCGAGCGGTCACGCCGGGCGATGGGCGCGCCTACGTACAAGGACATTACTTTGGGAGTGGATTGGAAGATGGCGAGCGTGAAACCATCGGAGCAAGCAGTAACTCGCGTATATGGAGCAACCAACGTCTCTCCGTATCGCAATACCTCGAGTGGATATCGAAGCTGAACAATCGCCTGAATGGCGACGAAACGCTAGCAGAGTCTCAGCTAGATCTCGTCCAGCATTCGCGGACGTTGCGGCGAATCCCAGATGTTGTTATTGGTGGAAGTTGGTCGCGCAATGCCTACAAGCAGGCGCATCGGTTGAGATATCGACGTGTTGGGCAGCAGCAGTGGCTCTATCGCCAAATCACTGATCTAGAGCTCTCGTCATTCGCCTCAGGACCTGATGGCCTGGATTTCGAAATCGTCTCGGACTCAGATGCGGTGCCCTACCGCATGTCTTTAGCCGGGGGCGCATTGTTTCGACAGCACGGCGCTGGTTGGGAAGTCGAAATATCTAGCACGCACGATGACTGGTTGGATTTTGACCAGTGGCTTTCTATGCATCCTCCAATCTTTTACGCAGCCGACAAGTCATCGTTCGAAGGGATGAACTGCTACCCGCCTCCGAAGCTGGCCAGCAATCGGCTTCTTGATGAGGACGTCGAGAACCCTGGGTGGGATGGCTGTGAGATCGGTAGAGAGTTTGACGCCGATAATCCCGAACGAATGACCGTCCACAGACATTTGGAATTGTGGATCACGGCGAAGGAAAATCTCGAGGTCCTCGTTTATGACCACAGGACTGGGGAGGCCGCCGACTACATCGCGGTCACACGAGAAGAAGACGACAGAGTCCTCGTGAGTCTGTATCACTGCAAGGGAGCTGGGGGCGAACCAAATGGTGCCCGTGTTGACGACGTCTACGAAGTCACCTGCCAGCTACTAAAGTCAGTTGTTTATTGCGAATCCCGTGTGTTGGTCGAGCATGTGGAGCATCGGATAAATGAAAGGCGGCATAGGCGTCCGTCAGTCTTCAAGGTCGGCAATCTTGCAATGTTGCAAGAGATCTTGCTGAACCGGAGCGCGGACAAAGTCAGTTTCGCCATCTATGGCGTGCAGCCGGGGATTTCGAAAGGACAGATTGATGCCCACCTCGCTGATCTTATGGCCTTCAGTATTGACTACGTGAAAAGAGGGGGCGCGGCCGTTGGGAAGTGGTTGGTGAATGCATAGCCGAGACTTCCATCAGGTGAGGCCGCGTTTGGCACGGGAGACTTAAGGGCGTGGGCGCAACACTGAAGTGGTTTCTGAACAAACTTGGACAACTGCTCGCAACGCGTCGAAGGTGGCCCAGATGCAACAAATGTACTGGGAGAGCTTTGCCGTGCTTCGCGGTGCCGATGACCAGGCGGACCAGCGGCTCTCCGCTTCGCACACTGAATAAAACCTGTCGAGGAGTGCGGCGGCTGGTCCAGGTTCGGCTCTGTGGGCGATCTTATTCCGTACCGTATTGAGTTGCTCCGCAGCAACCCAGCATGCGCCCTCATTAAAGTGTCCGGCGATTGCTCTTGCCAAGCACAAGGCATTGGAGAATGTGAGCTTCGCTTCGTCAAAGTAGCGAGGGTTGGCGACTGACGAACGGGTGATGGCGCGCAGTTGTTCCTCGACTAGCAGGTGGCCTTTCAGTATTACTGTGAGTTCGTCCGCTGTTGGAGGAACGAGTCGAAAAAATCGTTCGTCATTTTCCGCAAAATCGGCTTTATGGTCGGCAGGACTCTTCACGGGGGCGCTCGCATGAGATATAGGGGCGCGACGAGGTTAGCGCGCAGTAGAGGGGAGGAGCAATCTCGGCTTTGGCAGGGAATACCTTATCTCTTGCCAGGCGGAATTCACCAGCCCGAACTTTCACCTGATGTCGGTGGTCTCGGCTCCGAGCGAGGTACGGTCGTACCTGGGAAAGTTGCGTACCGTACATTCCTTCATGTAGGTACGGTAACGAGGCGAATCGATCTCCTCTTGCCCAGCGGCGGCTTTTGGTCGGCAAATGCCTATGAGGCCCGCCATTCTTTGTGGCGTGGGTGGGTGATGATGGGAAGCGGAATCGACGTTGCGGCAGCACCTGACGGCCCGGACGCACGCGACCCGGCGCCGCGCCGTCTTGCTGTCGAAATTCATCCAACTTGGGATTTACGTCATCCAGTTTGGGAATCGAGAATTTTCGATATACAAGCACTGGCGCGGCTTCCGGCCAGGTTTTCCTTCTGAAGGTCTGATTTCGCGGTGCGATTGCAGGGGGGGAGCCCCCTACCCCTGTGGGTCTCGGCCGGCGTGAAGCCACGGCTATTGATTTGACGGTGATGCCGTCCCCTCGCATGCTGAATGTCGGCAGCTCAGCAGGGTGCCCAGCCCGCTATGGGTTGCTCGAGAGCCGGAATCTCTTACGGCTTCACCGAGGTAATGGCACAGAGAGATTGTGTGACTTGCCGATCCGGTGAAGATCCATCGGTCGGCGGAGTAAGAACCATCTGCACCCCGCCTTTAACAGTGTTCACGGTATACGGTCTATGACGCAACCCGCGCACTTGCAGCGAAGTCGTGCTAGCTTGCTCACGATGATTCTGCATGATGCCGTTACGCACGAACTCTGTCGACGGGGTCTCAAGCCGGTCGGCAACGCTTAAAATTCCGCCAGGACGAAGTACAATTTCCGCCAAATCGTATACCTGGTTTTGAACAAAAATCCGATATTGCCAATTCTCGGAAATTTCCCTTGCTGCCACTACGGCGCTGTGTCCGCGATACTGGTGCGTTCCCACCATCCAGCAGACCACTGCATCGAATTGCTCGTGCTTGCTAAGCCAAGCACTCAATTTCGCATCTTCCAGTGCGTCCCCCTCGATGAGCACGCAATCGACGTTTTCAACCGCACCGATATCGCTATAAGCGGTGTCATATGTAAAGTGGTGCGCGGGCCCCAATGCCTTTGGAGTACCACGTAGCACCACTTGCACGCGGTACCCGGCTTGTTCCAATCTTTCACGAGCCAATTCGATGCAATGAGGGTTCTCTTCGACAGCCGTCACCGTGTGCCCCATGGCAAGCAAGGTGAGCGTCGAATGGCCTGCACCGCAGCCAATCTCCAGTACGCTGCGAAACTCTTCTAGGTCGGCGGCAAGCCATTCGTAGTCGCCTCCCTGTTGATGTGCGGAAGCGCTAACCGCCCACTTCTCCGCGTACTCCCTCTGCAACTTCTCTAGTTCCTGAAGCTGAATGCTCCCGTGACTGATCTGCTCGCTATTTGTTTTCATTAAGCATTGCTCCCTCTGTGTCTCTGCCAGGATGGCAGTGTTGTGAGGATTCCAAGTGGCCAACCGTATTCGTGGTCCGGACGCTAGGGGTCGATGAACAGACGACCGCAACGGGCCGGAAGGCGCCAATCGTGTCTGGCCGCTCTCGACCCAAAGCGGAAGTTTGCGCCGCCCAGAAAATTGTCCGCTTTACATCGGATCGCGGCCATTGACCGAATTGTTGATAACTTGACGTGCTGACCTATGAACTCTTCGCGGGCGCTGATTAACTGTCCGTTCTTTATGCTTCGGTAGTCTTAAACAGTAGTTCCCGCGCCGCGTAATCAATGCGAAAAGCGTGCGGCCCTGCGAGCGCCCGTTCCAGCTCTTCACCCGTTGCCGGTCCCCCGTTGAGCTTCACGGTCCAGAAATACGGATCGAAATATTTCAGTTCGACACCGTCCTGCTCTGAGTCGTCGCGCTCAAGTATTTCGTCGCCAGTTGGTCGATAGATGAAAGTCGTTTTGTATGCCTCCTCACCCATTCTTTTGAAGCGCATAGCGAGCGTGTCCGAAGCTTCATGGATATGCTCCTCGCCTATAGCAAGCGCAGGTGGGTTGGCCGTTAGTTCGGAAATATCTGGTTCCGAAGGTGGAGGTGCTGACGGCGGCTTGTGAGCTGCAAACAGTTCATGAACGTCATCCCTCGTCGCAACGAGGAGCGTAGCTGTCATGCTTAGGCAAAGCGCAGAATAACTCTCTTCCGAAGGGCTCGGCAGTCCGCGGCCACGGTCATCTCCAGTGTGCCCGATGCGATAGAACGACATGGGCAGTGCGTGGACATGACTCGAAAACAGCACATAGATCCAACGGAAGGTTCTTAGATCAATACCTGCTCGCGCTGCAATAACTTCCATCGGAAAGATATACGCGGTCTGACCATGGAGCAGGCGCTTGTGGTGCTTTTTGTCGATGGTGGCTAAGAATGGACTCTCGAGTAAGCGTGCTCGAAGATCTTCGGCAACTGCGCGCAGGGCTTCTACTTCATCTGAATTCTCGAGAGCCTCGAACATGCGGATTCGAGAGGTGCAATCATGAAGGTTGAATAAATTCCAGCGAAACCTCCATTCATCCTCTGGGCATTGGTCCACGCACAGATAATAAAAAGCGACGCGCAGCTCGATGATTGTGCGAGCGATGCCCGTCATCGAGCTGTAGTCCCAGTGCTCAATTTTCTTATCAGCCCAAGGCGTGTGCGGCGCCAGCACAAGAAGGCTAACGCACTTGGTAATCATGAGCGTGAATAGAACTGACGCGTAAAAATGTTGGTTCGTAGGTGAAGGAATGCCTCCATAGGAACGAGAAACAAACATGCACTCACGGACAATCTCATCGAGCATCCGCAGACGCTCGAGATAGGATTCTGACGGTTCGGGACCGAGCGCGCCCCGGTCGACTATCTCCTCTAGATTCGAGGTGCTTACTTTGTCCGGCGTCAAATTGTCCGCTTGCTGATGCAGATCGTGGTTCATTCTGTCGTTCCCAATAATGGCCGCGTCATTCGTTCGACCGAGCTCGTGAGGTGAAAGAGATGGGGTATTAGACCGATCTAGGGGGAGCATCTAGATCAACGAAAGCAGTTCGTAAACGACTCAATCAAAGCTGGATGTTCGACGCCATCTGAAGTCTCGTTCGGATTGCCCAAATTTTTCGGAGCTTTAGCGGCGGCTTCTGCCCGGTGAGTTTGCCCTTGTTCCATAGCACACGACGGCCAACGGTGACATTCGCGGATTTCATGACAATCTCCTTTCGAGTAAAGGGAGATTGAGTGTGCACCTACGGAGGGTCACTATCCCGACCCAAAGCAGACAACCATTCATACTCAAGGTAAGCGACGCCTAGGCAGGCGGGTAGCAACACCGGCCATGGCCAGCTGCGCCTGTTCGACCACTCAATTTAGCTTGATATTCAAAGGCGACTAGGCTTCAAAATGGCAACTCATCGTCGAATTTTGAGTTCGGTTCATCTTGTGTTGCTCCGTTAGGAAGCGGGAGGCTGCTCACAACGTACAGACTCAGGATGTCTTCGCGGTCCATGAATAAAATTTGACTGCGCTTGGATGCGTCAAGCTTTCCGCCTATCCAATTCCTCGCTTGTTTTGTAATTTCTCCGCCTGCAATAATAAAGGCGTGATCAACCAGCACCTTCTTGCTCGTCTCTGGGTCGAATATCTCGTGACCTAGCATCATGAGGGCTTGATTGTGAATCTCTGCCACATTCGCGTTTGATCCTTTGCTCACCCCAGACGAATCCAGCTTGCCCTTTTTCACTTGCAGGCCAAAATACAAAACATGCTGGGTGGGAAGGATGTAGCGCATCCACACATCCTTGCCATACTCCAAGGCCTTATCCTTGTGTCCAGCTGATGTAATTCGGTGGTAACCAAGCTGCCTGAAGAGCGGAAGAAGTATTTCCTCAATTAGTTCGTCCTCTGAGCACATATCGAGATAGGTGCTGAGTTGCTCCCTGCGCCTAACTTCATTTGGCGTATACGGGCGATGAGGATTGCTAGCTATAGAAAGCGTTTTGGTTCCGATGTGCCTCACATACAACTGATTGTCCTCGCCATAGAACGCTTCAAACCCTTCCCTCTCTAGGGGCATGTTGAGCGTTTCCAGCGCTAGTTTTCTGCCAGGGTCGTCGTCTTCCGCGTCGGACTTCTGCATGAGCACCCGCAAGAGGTTCATGAACCGATCCGGCAAGGCGTTTGGCGCCGACTGTGGCTCATTAAGCAGCTCAGCCAAACGATCTGAAGTCCAGGCCCATCGAGTTGATCCATCGTGTATAAAGTCTAAGTCACATTCTTCAAAGAACTGGGTGATGTACGAGCTAGACCGATAAGGAAAGTATTGTGCGTCACCAATCACCATTTCCGCGATCGCGCGCAAGTTTCTATTCTTAAATTTCATATCGAACCTTCTTGTCTTCCGGTTTCAAAATTCCCCAGCGCTTAACGTCTAAGCTAAGCCGCGCGAAGCAGCAGCGGCTTAGATAAACTATTATGTCGACGCTGCGCCATGCTTGAGCCACTCGCCGTTGCTAATTAGTGTTGTGCCGTGAATCCTCGATGAGCTGCAGCCATCAATGCTGTGCAGAATGGCCTTTACGCTTTGGTGGAGTGCTGGATGCAGCCACGGGCTGAGGGTTATCCTTTGGATCGCCTGCAAGTTGATCGGTAGTTCAAAAGATGCTCGTTCCTCACGCGACTGCCAGAGCAAGCGCACCTCACTTTCTTGGGAGTATGGATAGCGTTTGAGGAAAGGCAAGCGATGCCGATCAATAGGAGTGCTATGGATATCGCTGATCTTTACGTACTCTACTTCTTTCATCTGCAGATCGGGAACTCCAGAAATAGAGGATTGGAGATGCTGCTCATCAAATGTGATGCGAACACCAGAAGATGTTGGAGCAAAGACGCGCCAGTGGTGATACGTCTCCGAGGCGCGTGTAAAGCAGAGCGCGAGCACCGACTTGAGCTCGCATTTTTCCCGGTATAGAGTGACGAAGCTCGAGTCATTCTTGTCATCCCAGCACATGGGATTTAAAAGGGTGAGCTGCTTATTTTTAAGTATGTGGATCAGCGACGGGAGGTCCGTATACCTAGATAAACTAATTTTACCCACGCGATAGCCCCTGCAAGATAAAAAAGGACAATGTGTCACAGACTAAAGATCATCGGATAAGCATCTTAAATCCATTAATCCCTATTGGACTGAGATTACTTACTTGGACCGGGGAAACGGAAAAATATTGCATAAATGAATTGGCCGCTAGCCGTCGTTGCCTTCGGCTGCTTCTGGCAGGCAAGCGACCGCTCGCCGGCCAGAATGCATCAAACCTCTGTTTGTTCAGCCATCTCAAGGGCATCGTCGACCTCGATGCCAAGGTAGCGAACTGTGCTTTCCAGCTTCGTATGCCCGAGCAGCAGCTGTACAGCGCGAAGATTCTTCGTCCGGCGGTAGATTAGCGAGGCTTTTGTACGGCGCATAGTGTGGGTTCCATATGCGGTATCGTCGAGGCCAATCGATGCGACCCAGCGATGCACAATCCGGGAGTACTGCCGCGTCGACAGGTGCGGCGACGTATGCAACCGGCTCGGAAACAGAAAATCCGCCGCCTTTAGTCCTCGCGCCTCGATCCATGCTTCAAGGCTCTCACGGGTTTGGTCCGTAATCTCGAATTGGACCGGACGCTGGGTCTTCTGTTGCATGACGGTAGCTCTCGCGGCTACGTGGCTTCCATGACGGATGTCCTGGACCTGCAATCGCGTGAGATCGCACGCTCGAAGCTTGCTATCAATTGCGAGATTGAACATCGCGAGTTCCCGAGTGTTCGAAGCCATCTGAAGTCTCATTCGAATTGCCCAGATTTCTCGGAGCTTTAGGGGCGGCTTCTGCCCGGTGAGCTTTCCCTTGTTCCATGGCACACGAAGGTCAATGGGGGCATACGTGGATTCCATGACAATCTCCTTTTGAGTAAAGGGAGATTTAGTGTGCTCCTACGGAGGGGCGCTATCCGACCCACAGCAGCCCTCTGTGCGGTCAGGGAGTACAGATCGAAAGCCGAGGCCATCGGTGGCTGAATCGCTTGGAATTCACACGGTGCATAAACGTTGAGACGCTCGCCCGGCGAGGGTTGTGCCGAACTCGCAGTTCAAACAGGTCATTCAATCCGTACGGCGCTATGACCTTCAATGATTCATCACCGTCCAGGTAAATGCCAACGCAGGTGGCGAACTCTGGCCAAGTGGCCAGCCCATCGTCCAAAGACGTTAGGGGTGAAACCACATGGCCGAGGGCTTCTGCGAACCACTCGTGCACTCTGGCCTGGTTTGTCACTTCCCAAGTGAGCGAGGGAAGGAGAAGATGCAGCCGCTCTTGAAGTTCGGCATCCAGAGCTAGAGGCGCTTCGGCATCAAAGTACGCAACGTCCACGTCATCCACGTTCGAGGGCACCTGAAAGCCATGCAAGTTATCCCAAGCCAAGGATTTGATGGCCCCTGCACCGATGCACCACGAGGGTAAACCAAGGCAGCGAACCGCCCGCAGCGCGGCCATCAGTTGCTCAGAGGATTCGACGAGGTCGCATAGTCGTTGCTCATAGCCTGCTCGAACGTTCGCCATCATTTCGCCGGAAACTGGAATCTCGGGTTGGTTGATATGCGGAAATAGCATATCCGGAATCATCGGTCGTCCGCTTCTGGCCATTGCTGTCCTTCAACTCAGTGCGATAAATGACGCCTCTTTGCTGGTTTGCAGTCATTCAGGCAAAGTGATGCGCCTGTTGCTGAAGACAGAAACCATCAAAAAATGCTGGTCGATTCACGGAAAGCAGTGCGCCGGGTCCTTTGATGCCATACGAGTTGGCAGTTATCCTTCCCAGCTTTAATGTATGTGGGGGAGTGGGCAGTGCAGATAGTAACCAAGAGGGAGGCCGCGCCGCCTGACTTACCGAGGCTTATCCAAGACGTCCTAGCAGAGCTGGGATATAACGTAGATGCTGCTGCTGTCGCCGAGCAGGTTCGCCGCTTGGACATTGGGCTACCGGTTGAGGACGAGTTCTCGGTCGTGTGTGCTTGGCTTGGAAAGTGCCAGCTTCTACACAAGCTCGACCAGCACCAGGTGCCCATCGCCTCTAAGCAGGAGTTCCAAGTCCCCGACCTGCTGGCCAAGTTCTCAACCCAGACCAGCAAGTCTCCAGTATTGATTGAGGTGAAGTCGAAGAACGAGCCCCGGCTGTCATTCAAGCCAGACTATCTCAAACGCCTGCAGAACTACGCCGATCTGGTAGGAATGCCTCTACTTGTCGCGTGGAAGTTCCACAGCGTTTGGATGCTGTTCGAAGTGAGGCACATGAAGAAAGCTGCCAAAAACTTCAACATTACGCTGAATACTGCGATGCAAGAGAACCTACTTGGCTCCCTGGCTGGCGACGTTGCCTACAAGATTGGCGCGGGTGCAGGGGTGCATCTTAGGTTTCGCAAGGACAAGCTACTTAGCAGCGAGAAAACTGAGAGCGGGTTCGTTGAGCAGTGGGCGATGACAATTGACGATGTGTACTTTACCGATTGCGAAGGTGGCCGCTGCACAAACCTTGATGGCGAAGTCCAGTCATTATTCACAGCATGGGACCTGGAGGAGAAGGAGGAGCATGCCGACACTCACGTCCACCGACACTATGTGGCTGGAGATGAGGGAATGCAGTTCGCTCACACGACCCTCGTTCAGCTACTGAACTGGGAATCGTCTAGTGATGACAGGCCACACTGGCGTGGGTTACTGCGGAAGGAGCAGGTCACCGCGAGCGTCACGAACTTCGCGGCAGCGTTAGATGCTGCGTTCCGTCAGAAAGTGGTATCCCATATTTTTTATATTCAACCCAATGCGATGCCATATTTCTTGAAGCCATTAGCATAGACTTCGAAGGATGGTCTCGTTCGACATCAGATAAATGGGAGATTCGAAAATTGCTTATTGAACAGGCGTTCTTTTCATTGCCAGAAGTCCTCCATGGAACGGGCTACCAGTCGCAAAGCTATGAGTCTGGACTTGTTTCTGCACTGACCCTGTCACTCCTTCAGGTGCTGAATGGACGCAATGTCCCGAACCCCATAGGCTGCTTGCAAAACGAGCGGCTGTATCGCATCGATGGCCTATATCAACAGGGCGGGAATCCGCGATATCTGCGCGCAGATTTGTTCGCTAATGTAAATCGTCTATATGTTGCCAATAAGCGGTTGAGTCAATACGGCTGGCGACATAATTTGTGGCTCGAATGCAAGTTCCTGCGAGGTCAAGCCGGCGAGAAAGGTAACCAACACGCCGGGAACAAATCCCCTGCCACTGGTGGAATCTTGGCGGACTTGCTTCGATTGGCATTGCTCATCCCTGAGAAGAAGGATAAGACACACAGCAGCCGATACTTTCTGCATGTCTATGACGCTGACCCAAAGTATTACCTGACCTTCCGCGGTCGGCCATGGTGCAAGTCTCTGGTGGCTGTGGGAGAGCAGGTGATCCATGTCTCCGGATTGGAAGCGGAGCCTGCAGCAGTCAAGAGGTTGATTGGCGATCTTCCGGGTCTGGATGTAAAGCTCAAGGTCACGAACTTCCACGCAGGTCCGCTGCATGTTCAGCACCGTCCCGTTTATTGGTGTTGGCTCACCCGTATCGACAAAGTCGAAGCAAGTCTCGGGCAGCACACTGTGACGATTGATGCTGACCGAACAATCACTCAATCAGCGGACGGTCTAGCCGAGATCGCAGCATTCATCGCGGCGCGTCTGGCTATTCTGCCGGAGTCGCCTGACACTCAGCCACCGAGGCCGGACGAGCAGGAACCGGAGGAAGCGGAGGAAACGGAGGAAGTAGCTGCTGCTGAGGCAGCGGAATAGTTCAGGCTGCCCAAATTAAAGAGGCCTCTCGCGTGGGGGCCTATTTAATTTGGGCGGGGCTCGTTAAGGGGGTAGGTCTCCAACTTCACATTACGAATGAGCCGTGCCAGTGACTGCTTTGGCTTGCAGCGGACGTTGACTTTGCAGAATTGACCGACATCAGTCAGCCTACAACGGCCATCGCTTGATGCACTTGTGATGGCCGCTCCTGGCCGTCGGCGGAACTTCGCCGCCGACCGCGGACGTCAGTTTCCACGAGAACCGGACGCTCCGACGCCGCGTGCAAGATCCACGGGCATATGCGGTCTACGATTCAATTAGATGCAACGATTCTTGCAAGCGTCACGCATGCGGTTTCTATGTTGTCGGGGTGTAGGTTGGTCACGCTGAGTAGCAAGCCATGTTGCGCGTGCCCGCGGCTAAGATGCCAAGCGGAGAGCGCCGAGGGCGCGAGGCCATGTGCGCGGGCGATACGCACCACGGCGATGTCGTCGGCAATCTGTGGCAGCGGTGCGATCACGCCCAGGCCAGCCGCCAGCGTGCCCGGCAGAAGCCTGTTTACATGCGTTAGCGCGAGGTTGCGGCGCTCGGCATAGAGAGCCTTCATCTGCCGCAGGTGCCGCAGGAAGTGCCCATTGGATAGAAACTCCATAACAGCCAACTGGGTGATCCGGTTCGGAGCCGGGGCCAACACGGCGGCAACCTCGACCAGACGTTCCGCCAGCGAACGTGGGGCGACGACGAAACCAAGGCCGAGCGCCGGACTGAGCGTTTTGCTGAACGACCCGATGTGGATCACGCGCTCGGCGCCTGCGCCTGAGGCAAGGGCCGGTGCAGCCCTACCGTCGAGCTGAAGTTCCCCAAGATAGTCATCTTCGATGATCCAGGCGCCACTTGACGCCGCCCAGTCGAGCAAGGCGTGTCTTCGTGCGCGCGATAGGGTCACGCCTAGCGGTGCGTGTTGGCCTGGGGTGACCAGTGCCAGCATGGCGTCTGGGGCCCGGGCGATGCCATCGTCCACGCGCAGCCCCTCGGCGTCAACAGCCACAGGTTCGAGCGTGGCGCCGATCAGCTCGAGCCCGCGCCTTCCCAGCGGATAACCTGGCTCTTCGATCCACGCCTTGCGCCCTTGAGCGCGTAGCGCCGTGAGGGCAAGCAGCAGGCCCTGCCGGTATCCACCGGTGACGATGATTTGATCGGGATGGCATTGCATTTGTCGGCTGATGGCAAGGTGGCTCGCGATCTGGGCCCGCAGCACGGATTCGCCTCGCGGGTCAGCGTAGGCCGTGTCATTGCTCGAGTCGTCGCGTAGGGCACGCGCTCGCATGCGGGCCCACAGCTTGGCTGGAAACGCGTCGTGAGCGGGTACGCCCATTTGGAACGGCCGTGGGGCGCTCGAAAATGGACGGTTGAAAGCCGCCAAAGGTCCGTCGATTGGCAAGTCGTCGACCGCTTCGATGGTAGGCGGCCGAGCGCATACGCGCGTTCCTGCGGGTCCGGCACCGAATACCAGGTTCTCGGCGATTAGCCGATCATATGCCACGCGGATGGTGCCGCGCGCGACACCAAGCTGCGCGGCGAGGTCCCGACCGGAAGGCAAACGCTGTCCTGGCGCAAGCCGGCCGCCGAGGATCGCCTGTCGCAGGCTCGCATGGATCTGGTCGCCGATCGGCGCGACGGCGGCTCGGTCCACTTGAATCGACAGCGCATCGAACGTACTTAAGTCAGTCATCTTGGGTCAGTCGTTTCGGCAGTTTTTGGGCCTGTTTCTCCAACAGCCGGTGGAGTAACGTCTGCTTATGACATGGATCGCGGTCGAAGTCGATAGGCGGCCTTCGGGGCACGCTGGCCGCGATTCGACAATCATAAACAACAGCAGAGGACTGTGATGACCCGTTTGAACTGGCAAGAGATCGCACCTGAAGGCGCAAAGGCACTTTTCGGTATCCACCACTACGTCACGAGAAGGACGAACCTTCCGGAGGAACTCGTGCACCTCGTGTTCCTCCGCGTTTCGCAAATCAATGGCTGCGCACACTGCATCGATATGCACAGTCGCGATCTAAGAAAAGCCATGTCGATCGACAAGATCAGTTTGGTACCGGTATGGGACGAGGTGCACCATTTGTTCTCTGAGCAGGAGCGCGCCGCGCTGGCCTGGGCTGAGGAGGTGACCCGTGTCAGCGAGACGCACGCGTCTGATGAGGCGTATGCCGCCGCCTCGGCACAATTCGCGCCCAAGGATCTGGTTGACCTCACGATCACGATCGCCGCGATGAACGCGTTCAATCGGCTGGGAGCGCCATTTCGAGTTCCTGTCGCTGCTCAGTCGTGATCTGGTTTCCACACGCAGATTGGAAGTGATGCTTCACGGGCTCGAAGA
>Ga0180218_1000309_pt1 | contig 57822 bp, 42 predicted proteins | sample eDN3rd37CKraftBY_FD_151334 | JGI IMG/M metagenome (GOLD analysis project Ga0180218, IMG submission 151334) | Enriched backyard soil microbial communities from Emeryville, California, USA - eDNA 3rd pass 37_C Kraft BY (version 2) (version 2) | ecosystem: Environmental > Terrestrial > Soil >... | reverse complement strand
CCGGCGCCGACGTCATCATGGACGGCGTCCGCGTCGGCGAGGTCCGCGAGGTTGCCCTCCAGGACGACAGCGTCGCCGTGACGGCCGGGATCCGCTCCGACACGCGCGTGCCGGCGAGTATCAAGGCGATCGTCCGCCAGAACACCCTGCTCGGCGACACCTACGTCGCGCTCGTGCGGGACCCGCAGGGCAAGACGGGGGAGTACCTCCGCGACGGCGCGACCGTCCCCACCGAACGCACCACCTCGCCACCCCAGCTCGAGGACACGATGGCCGTCCTCGCGACGTTCATCAACGGCGGCAGCATCCGCCGCATCGAAGAGGTGATGGGTCGCGTCAACTCCGTCATGCCGGACGTGCCCGAGATCCAGCGCCTCGCATCGACCGTCGCCGTCGACCTCGACGACCTCGGCGGGCGCACCGCCGAGATCGACCGCATGCTCAACGGGTTGGACGACACTGCAACTACTTTGAACAACAATGCGGAGTCGCTCGAAACGATCTTCGACGCGGAGACCGTGCACTACTGGCGTCGCCTTGCCGTCGACGTCGTCTCGCACATCGGTCAGATCCTCCCGTCGGTCGGCAGCCTCTACGAGGGCGGACTGTGGCTGATCCCGATGTTCGAGTCGCTCGCCGACACCACCGACATCTCCCGGGGCACCCCGTCGGCTGCGGTGGACCTGTCCAACTTCCTGCGGACCACGCTGATCCCGTTCGCGCAGCACCCGGCCGTCGACGTCGTCGCGGTCGACTCGACGAACGGTGACCAGCTCGTGTCCGACGCCGAGAACATCCTGCGAATTTTGGGAGCTGTGAAGTGATGCGGCGAACCGTACTGTCCCTCGGCGGCATGGCCGTCATCGCGGCCCTGTCCTTCGGATACATGAGCCAGCAGGGTCTGCGCACCGGGCTCATGGAGGACGTCTACACCGCGCAGGTCGAGGTGCCCGACACCAACGGGCTCGTCGTCGGATCGCGAGTATTGCTGCGCGGCATAGATATCGGTGAGGTTACCGACATCACGGCGTCGGCCGATGCCGTCACCGTGTCGTGGAAGTACGACCGGAACACCCCGATCGCCGCGGACAGCACCGTCCGCCTCGACAACCTCTCGGCCCTCGGTGAACCGTTCCTCGCCGTGTCACCTGGTTCCGATGGCGGACCGGCCCTCGAGGACGGCGCCGTGCTGGCGTCGGACCAGGTGGTCGTGCCCACGACGTTCGAGGAGCTGTCCGAGCGGCTCACCAATCTGCTCACGCAGGTCGAGCCCGACGGGGTCCGCGAGATCTTCCGCACCCTCGACATCGCGCTGCCCGACGACCAGCGCGTCTACGGCAACCTCGAGCGGTCGGGGGAACTCATGGCAGCGACGATCACGCAGAACTCCGACACGTTCACCACGTTGCTCCGCACCGTCCAGCCTCTGCTGCTCGACAGTGGAACCATTCCCGAGGGGATGCGCGCCACCGAACCCCGTGTTGCCGAATTCGGTAGTGGTTTCAAGGATCTGCTCGCCGGTATTCGCTTCGCCTCCGACCGCGGCCCCCTCAACGCCGGCATCAAGTACGGCGCGAGCCCGTTCATCGGCGAACTGCAGAAGTTCCTCGACGCCACCGCGCCCGACCTCCAAACCATCGGCGTCAACCTCCTGCCCGCGGTGTCCGAAGCCGCGAACAGCATCCGCAGCATGGACATCGGCACCCTGATGAACAACGTCCTCACCTCCACCGAATCCGGGGACGCCTTCACCCTGAAATTGGAGATGCCCGGCAACTGACTGTCCCCCTCCCCATCCCGGCCAGCCACGACAGACGAGGAACACGATGAACGTCACCACCCTGCCTAACGCCACCGACCGCACCGATCTGGTCGAAATCACCGCCGACCGCAAGCGGTGGACCCCGCCCCGCGCCGCGGTCGGAGCCGCCGGGGTGGTGCTCGTCGCCGCCCTCGGCCTCACCACCTGGCAGTGGCTCGACGCCCGCAGCGAACGCGACGCGCTCCTCGCGGACGCGGCCGGTCGCGAGCAGGCCGAACAGGTCGCCCTCGACTACGCCCTCGGCGCGGCCGAAATGGACTTCCGCGACCTCGGCGCGTGGAAGGGCCGGCTCGTCGCCGGCACGACCCCGGAACTCACCGACCGCCTCACCAGGGCCGCCACGTCGATGGAACAGATCATCGTGCCCCTCCAGTGGTCGTCGACCGCGGAACCCATCACCGCCAAGGCCGAAGCCGGCCCCGACGGCACCTACACCGTCGACTGCTTCGTCAGCGTCCACACCACCAACGCCCAGGCACCCGAAGGCATCCAGTCCACGGCCACGTACCGCCTGACCCTCGACAGCGACGACGAATGGGCGATTACCGAGATCAGTGGGATCGGGGGAGAGGCACTGCCCGAACAGCCCCGGTGACGCTTCCGTCCGGATCCGCGCGCCGGTAGGACAACCGCACAGGTCCAGGACGAACGTTTGTGTCCATCCGGCGAGCGGATCCGACGTATGCACGACGCTCAACGGTTCCGATGTGTTCGACGGCCTTGCAGCAAGGTCGAGCGGATCGATGCCCTGAAAGGCGCGCCGAACATCCAGTCTGTCGGTTCGATCATCTATCGTTCCAGCGTCATGTTCGAGTAGGGCGGAGGGGCAACTTTGGACGCAGTGAACTTCACATCGGATTCGGACGGCACGATCACGTGTGAAGTTCGCTCCCTAGGAGGTCGTTTGCTTCGGTTGACGGGCAGCCTGGTCATGGCTGAGCCCGCAGTGACGGGCGACGCGAGGATGGTCGCGAACAAGGCACTCATACACAACGCCTGGGCGTACGTGAAGCACGAGACCGAATATCGGGCAGCGACCGAGGACGACCAGCGGAAGAGTCACCGGAAGCAAGCCGACGAGCATGCCACTGTGGCCGAAGGAATTGCCAACCTCATCGACGACCTGACGGATGTGTCCACTACAGCCTGGTGTTCCGGCTGCTTCGTTCGAAGCGAGCATCGAAAGGTGGAGGGTAAGCGTTCCGGTATTCGCGCGCACCTTTGTGCATCTTGCGGGACGGCAACTCTGAGATGTGCTGCGCCGCAATGTGACCATATGGCAATCCGGGGGTTGGGTTCATTCCGCATCCCGCGATATTGCGCCGAGCACCGGCACGACATTCCGAGTTTCGAACGTGCGACGGACACCGTTGAAGGGCCAGAAGATTACGAGAAGCTTCTGAAGTACGACAAGCCGAACCTGAACAGAGCCACGAAACTCGCAGCTGCAGGGGTGCTCGCCGCCGGCGTGGCGATTCCGGGTGGAATCGCAGCCGCACCCGCTGTCGGGGGAGCGATCGGCGCGATGATGGGTTACAGCGGTGCAGTAGCGGCGAACGTCGGCCTCGCATTCCTGGGCGGTGGAGCGGTTGCGGCAGGTGGACTGGGGATGGCCGGGGGTGCCTACGTGGTGGCGGCAGTCGGTGCTGCGCTCGGTGGAGCCCTCGGTGCCAGCATCACCAACTCCTATGTCAGGGAAGACAAGTCGTTCGAAATCGAGAAGTTTCGTGACGGGGTCGGCACACCGGTCATCGTCACCCGCGGATTCCTGAACGAATCGAGTGCCGACTGGCGGGCTGCGATCGCATTCGTCGACCGTCGCTACCCCGATGCGCCGGTCTACAAGCTCCACTGGGGGAGCAAGGAACTCGCTGCTCTGGGCGCCCCTGTTCTCCGGGGCGCAGGCGCAAAACATGCGGTAGGAGTCGCTGCTCGGGTCGCGGCAAGGGCTGGCAAGGTTGCCGCTGGGAAGCTCAACCCGATTGCGCCGGTAATGATCGCAGCCGACCTCGCCAAGAACCCCTGGCACACCGCGAAGGTTCGCGCCGACCGCACAGGCGTCGCGCTCGCCGGCATCCTCGCGCGAACTGAAATTCCCAGCTACCACCTGGTCGGGCACAGCCTGGGCGCCCGCGTCATGATCACTGCCGCGGAGACCCTGGCAACGCAACAAGGTGGTCCGCGGATCGACACGGTCCATGTCGTAGGCGCGGCGATCGGCCGCAAGGGCGATTGGCGCAGGTTGAATGGCGCGGTGTCCAACAAGGTCCACAATTACTTTTCCTCGAGGGACCAAGTGCTGCGATACGCGTATACGGTGGCGCAGGGCGGCAGCGTTGCGGCTGGATTCGCTGGCTTCGGGACTTCCTATCCCAACATCGTCGACCACGATGTTTCCGATCGCGTCGATGGGCATTCTGCCTACTTCGACAATGTCGTTCCTGCCTGACAGAACGGGCGAACGACTGCGAGGCGAGTGCCGCCGATCGACGAACGCAGGGAACATCGATACATCCGCGACTGCGGGGCTCCGCCGGGCGGAAGCCTTCCTTGACGAAGTTCCTCGTGACGAGGGATTCTGAACGTCAGCGTCACGGAGGGGACTGGTCATGATTCCGACGCTCGCCGGCGTTCACCATCTGAAGTTGCCCGTCGCCGATCTCTCGCGATCGGTCGAGTGGTATCGGACGCGACTCGGCTACGAGGTGGCGGTCGAGTTCCACGAAGAGGGTCGACTCATGGGTGTTGCGATGCGGCACCCGGCAGGCGGGCCGGTGATGGCACTGCGGCTCGACCCAGAGAAGGCTGCAGCAGCGGCAGGATTCGACTACTTTTCGATCGGCGTGCCCGACCGCGATGCACTCGAAGCGCTGGCAGGACATCTCGACCAGCTCGGCGACCCGCACGGTGGAGTACATTTCGCCTCCATCGGCTGGATTCTTCCTCTCCTCCACGATCCAGACGGGCACGAAGTGCGGTTCTACACGGTCGAATCCCATACCGAGACCCCGGAATCGGAAGTGCGCACGGTTGTGAACCCGGTCGAGTCGGCAGAGGAAGAAGCGCGCCGCCGACCTCGCTGATCTGTTCTGCCTGTCCCGGACCGCTATGCAGAAAGCACTGGACTCACCGTTCGTTTCCGGCGCACGTTATCCCTGCTCCACGGGGTCCGTGCGCTCAGACACGCCCTGGAACAGGTGGGGATGTGTAACGCGCCCGGGTAGTTGAGGTATCAATAGAGCGTGAAAGCTGAGATACCGGTCATGACCTGGGATGACCTACTTCTGGGGGAAGCGTGCACGATGGGGACGTACCGTTGACAACGCCGGTATCGAACGCCCAGAAGCTGCGCGAGCTTGCAAACGACAAGCGCTGTGCGCGACGTGCAGACGACCTGAAGGACTTGGCGAACAGCCTCGCGACAGGCGAGACCGATAAGTGGGCCGGTATAGACCTCCTCGCGGCCTTTCCTCCATCGGCTACGATCACGAGCCCCAGGTCCACGGGTCGTGTCGAAGGTATCGTCGGGGCACTCGCAGCAATCTCGGTGTTTGCTCCCGTGGCGTGGACTTGGTACAGCCTTCATGCAGCTTCCCAGGCGTATTCGGAGATGACCCAAAGTGGCATCAAGCCCGATGACACATTTCTCGGTCTGTGGATCTCCGGATTCGAGGGGTACCTCACAGGATGGCACAGGCTTGTGCCGATGGCTGTGGTGTCGGTGGTGCTGATCGGTCTGGCTGCGCTGCTGATGATCGGGCATCGGTTTGCAGCCGCCACTGTAGAGCATCGAACCGAGGAGTCCGCGGCTGAATTCGAAGCTCGATTGGTCAGTGCACTCTGTGCAGCACAACGGGAGATCGGAAGTCTGAATGCGGCGGATCCGACGGCAATAGAGGCGATCGTTCGCCGGTCGATCAAGCAACTGTCGGAGGCATACGACGCTACGAGGGAGGGAATTGATCGACTCAATGCCACGACCGCCGGCCTCGAGACTGCAGCGACCACCCTCACTGAAGCGGCCAACACGACGAAGGCCTCGACAGAAGGCGTCGAGCTGGCATCTGTCGCCTTGAGCGAAGCGTCGGACGAAAGTCATCGCCGTATCGCGTCGACCTTGACGGCATTCAGTGATGGTGTCAGCGATCAGTTGGCCAGGACTCAGAGAGACACGGTGGCCGCGATCTCGAGATCCAGCGACGCCGTCAAGACCACGATTGACGACCTCGTTACAGGGGTCACGCGTTACGAAGCTGCTCAGAGTGCAGTGGCGTCCAGCCTGGGCGATATGGACGCGCGGAGTGCTGCCAATACCCGAGACCTGACGGTTGCGGTTCAGCACCTCCAGGACACAGTCCACAAGATCGAAAGATCACTCGTGCGCCATGAAAGTGCCATGCAGGCACAAGCTTCTGAGCTCACTGCAGCGCGTGATGCCGTCGAAATCATGCTTCGTCAGTTGGCTCTAGTCGGCAATCCGCAGAACGGTGACCATGTCGACGCCGTCTGAGCGAAACGGGAGATGGTATCTCCGTCCAGAAGCGATCGCAGGGTGGATCTTCGCAGATCTCCTGATCGTGCTCTTCATCGTCGGCCTTGGCTCCGCAACCGCACCTGAGATTCCGGACCCCGTCGCGGTAGAGGAACAGTTGCCCCAAATCGTCGGGATGAAGCCGACCCCGGAGATCCTCACTGTCGAGTACAACGCTGGCGCTCTGACTGGTGGAGGCAGTGCGGCGGAAGAAGAATCGCGTTTGATCTGTGATCGGCTGAAGGCGGCTGCGCGTCCGTTGGAGAATCAACGCGCGGCATTGGCGCTGATCTTTGGAGGAGGACGGGACATCGGGGTCGCGCTCGACTCGGCGCTCCGAATCGCGGACCAGCTACCTTGTGTGGACCCGGCACTGTTCGACGGGACCACCGCCCGTGATTTCTGGGATGGTTCTCTACCCAGCGGATCTGCGCGGCTGGAAGTATTTCTCTTCACCACAGATTGACCTGAAAGGACCGAAGACGTTATGGGACAGAACATCCTCCCCTTCTATCTTGTGTGCGACGAGTCGGCGTCGATGGACGGAGAGCCGATCGATGCGATGAACTCCGCGCTCCCCGAGCTGCACGCCGAGATCGGGATGAACCCAGTGGTCTCCGACAAGACGCAGTTCGGCATCATCGGCTTCAGTGATGACGCCGAAGTGTTGCTGGAGTTGTCGGACCTCAGTCAGGTCACTGAACTCCCGATCCTCACCACAAAGGGCGCAACCAACTTCGCTGCCGCATTGCGGTGCCTGAAGTCTCAGATCGAGCTCGACCTCAATCGGCTCAAGTCGCAGGGACACAAGGTGTACCGACCGGTGGTCTTATTCCTGACAGATGGGCAACCCACGTCCGATTGGGAAAGTGAGTACATCGAACTTACGTCTTCGACCTTCAAGTACAGGCCGAACATCGTTGCCTTCGGAATTGGTCGTGCCGACAGGGACGTCATCTCGGCGATCGCGACTTTCCGGGCGTTCATCCAGGAGGATTCCAGCATGTCTCCCGCTATGGCATTGCAGGAATTTGCGACTGCGCTGACGAAGTCGATCGTGCGGTCCGGTGTCAGCATGACCAAGGAAGGCGGTCTGCAGTTGCAGACACCGACCGAGGTTCCCGGCTTCACCAGTCTCGCAGTGGACACGGTGTAAGTCAGATGGGGGATCGATGGGTGCAGGATGGCGGCGAGATTTATCCACCTCAGCTGAATATCCAAGGCGATTGCGGAGACGGCGTTCCACTACAGGAAGGTACGTCAGGGGACTCGAAGCAAAGTGAATACCCGTCTGAGGGGTACTGGACTGGGCCCGCTGCCGGTCCCGTGCCCCCGCCTCCGGCGGCGAACGTGGCGGAGTTGAGCGAATTCTCGCAGGGAAGTGCGGCATCTGTGTTGCTGGAGACCCCCAACCTGGAAGCCAAGAGCGACTACCTGGTGTTCGGTCCCGATGCACGTTTGGGTCCGATACCGAAGAAACCCGTCGAGCGGCAGTTCCGCAGCTTCGAAACGGTGCGTGACACCGCGATCGACTGGCTGGACGACAAGCTGGGGAGCCTCCGAGCCGTCTCGGTTCGTGGACACATCCACCGGTATCTCGGTGAGGTCCGGCAGGACAACTTCGCATTTGCGAGGCGTGGCAACTATCTGGTTCTCGCGGTAGCGGACGGCGTCGGTAGTGCACAAGCGTCTCATCTCGGCTCGGCAGTTGTTTCACGCCTTGTCGTGGAGGATGAAGCACTGCTCAATGCGATTGCATCCGCCAAGACTCCCGGTGAGGTTGAGCTTCGAGACATTTCGACAACGCTTCGAGCCATCGCTGCCGAGCATGGTCTGGATGAGTCGGATGTCTCTACGACTTTGACGCTGGCGATCGTCTTCGACAAGCCTGTCGATTCGACTTCTGCCGAGACTTTCGTCATGCTCGCGCAGATCGGAGATTCGCCGGCGTTCAAGATTTCCGCGGGAGAATGGATCGAGCTTCGGTGCCCCGCCGCGGCAACCAGCGGTAGTGATCTCATCGACAATTCCGTCGAGCCGCTTCCTGGTCGGCACACCGCTTCGGTATGGGTGGAAGCCTTCCGGGAAGGGGAGACGCTGGCACTGGTTTCGGACGGTGTGGAAGACCCAGTGAAGTCCAACAGCGCATATGCGCGCGCGTTGGCGGACTTGTGGCGCCAGACGGCTCCAGCCCCGGCAGATCTCCTCAAGGTTCTGGATGCCACAGTGAAGTCGTTCGACGACGACAGAACCATCATCGGTGTACGGTTCGGTGGGCGAGACTCGTGAGCGACGTGCAACTTGCCTCACTGGCGCTGGGTAACAAGCTCGGAGACGGCGGTCAAGGAAGCGTCCACGAACTCGTCGGTGATCCGCGCAGGGTCTACAAGCAGTACCACAATCCCAAGGATCCCTCGTTTTGCGTCGAGTCACTCGAGGCCTTGATTGCGGTACGCGACAAGCTGGTTTTGTCGGGAAGACCCGTGGACGACTGGGCGGCTTGGCCCAGCGCTATCGTACGTTCCGGAAATGACCCGGTGGGCTTCATCATGCCCCGGGTGCCCGCAGACTTCACCTTTGATGCCCGAGGGAAGTCCCGCCTGTCGGAGCTTGGCGTGCTCGCAAAGAAGCCTGGCCCGCTGTTCGATGGGATCACGCTGCCGAATCGGGACGAACGGATTGCGATACTTCGCCACCTTGCCGGTGCTGTGAGCACTCTGCACGAACACGGAATCGTGATCGGCGACCTTTCCTTCGCCAATATCCTCTGGGCCCGAACACCGACTCCACGCATCATGCTGATCGACTGTGACGGTATGAGACTGCAGAACAGGCCGGCGGTTCTGCCTCAGGCGGAAACGCCGGACTGGGACGATCCGCTCGACGCTGGTAGTGCAGCTCCCACATTCGACCGTGATTGCTACAAGTTGGCGCTTGCTGTGCTGAGGGTATTGGGACAGACGATCGATTCTCGGCCAGCCGACTTCGATCCTGCCTCTCTGGATGGGTTGGAAAGTGGTGTAGCGCAACGCATACGGCAGTCGATTGCCGGATCCATGGGGCCAGTGGGGACCAGACCGACTGCACGCTCATGGGTGTCGGCACTCAGTGAACGGGCAACACGACCGGTTCAGCCAGGACTTCGGCGTGTTGTCGCCGCGCCCAGCGCAAAGCCGGAATTGCTCGGAAGCCAGGAGCGAAAGTTCCGTAGTGTAACTCCACCGAAGAAGTGACGGACCGTGAACTCGCTTGTGGTGCTAGTGGCCGGGTGCGCTCTCGCGTTGATTGTTGTGGGCGTAGTGCTGCGCATTCGTGCGAAGAGACGCCTTCGTCGTTTCTCCGCTGCCGTTCCCCAGCCGCAGCGCCTGTGGACGGGACCAGTGCATCTGGACGATTCGGAGTACGACCGTGCTGACGGTGCGCGTGTCGACCATGCATTTCCGGAGGCAAGTTCGCCTCGTCCGCTGAGGGTCGATGCGGATGGATTCCGCTTTCATCCGTACGAGATCTCCGATATCGATACCGACCACACGGATGACGGCAACATCGAGCTTGGAGTATCGTCCGACGGTCCTGTCATTCTGGCGAAGGGTGCCAACAACGCGTGGAGGTCGAGACTTCGCAAGCCCGATAGGCAAGACGAGATTCGATACTACGACGACGGATCTCTTCGTCGTGGACGCGAACTGGGCTCGGGAGGGCAGGGAGCAGTCTACGAGTTGATCGAGAGGGATGGTGAAGTCGAGAAGCGCTTCTTCATGCCGCTTGAGAAGGGTGCGCGTGAGTTCGAGGAACTTCTGCGCAGGCGTACTGCCGTAGAGGCCGCGGTCTCCGCGTGCCCTATTCACCTCTGCTGGCCGGAAAACCCTGTTCGGCGGGAAGAAACCTTGATGGGCTACGTCATGCCTCGTATCCCTGATCGGTTCTTCTTCGAGGTGAAGTTCGGAAGGTCGGGTGTGAAGCGGCGTGAGCGCGAGCTGCAGCACGCGATACCTCGAAAATCAGCCATGGCACTCCCGTTCGATGTCACGGACGAAGAGCGATTCGAGCTGGTATATCTGGTCGCGCGGTTTCTCGACGCAATGCATCGGAACAACCTCGTCTACGGAGATATCTCGTGGGTCAACTTCATCTTCTCGTTGAATCCCGTCGAGCTGTGCGTCCTCGACTTCGATTCGTCGAGAGTGCAGGGGAGCCTGCCGTTCACGCGGATGCGTCCGGTCGATACCCCTGACTGGGAGGATCCGGAGTGGCCGGACTCGGTGGTCACGAGAATGGATTCCGACCGCTATAAGTTTGCGCTCTTGGCGTACCGGATGCTGATCGCGCGAAGCCTCGATGGGCTGATAAGCGATGACTTCGATGTTCCAGCGTTGAGTGGGGCCGATCCCGAACAACTCTCCAATCTTTGGAGTCGTGCACGAGGACCGGCCGGGACGCGTCCGCAGATCGCCGAGTGGTTGAACGCTTTCGAATCGGTGCGGGTATGAGTCGCGAACGATGTGGTCGTCGACTGCATCACGCTAGCCTGATCTGGCTCTGGGCAACGGGTGCTGCACAGAGCCAGATCAGGCTCGACCAGTGCGGGTTACTTGCTTCCCGGAGCCCATCGAAGACCCCACTTGTATGCTTTGTCGAGGTCCGACTGGCCACCTCGGATGTACCGAACCTCTCTCTTCACGCTGATCTCACCCTTCTTGCTTTCCAGCAACGCGATCGCGCACATGGGTGCACGGTTGTCGCCGGAGTCGAGTCGCACCTCGATCTCGGGTCCTCGCGTTCGATATAGCGTGACCACACCGTCGGCTGCGGCCCAGTTCGGCACGCCCTCGTAAATGTACGCGAAGATGAGAATGCGTTTGAAGATGGTTGGGTTCGAGAGGTCGATATACAGATTCTCGCCCCCCGCAACGGATCCCGTCCGGTCGTCGCCGTCGAGCTCGATATACGGGTAGCTGTATCTCGACCCGAAATCCTCGCCGAGCGCTTGGATGACACCTTTGCTTCCGTCGGCGAGTTCGTACAAACAGCCGAGGTCAAGATCGATGCCACCGCCGCCGGTGAGTCGTTTCAGGAAGCCCTTGCGGGAGCCGGTCGCGCTCCAGTTCAAATTGACCCGCATGATGCCCTGTTCCTCGCCTGCTTTGACGAGGCTGACGGACTGGGTCTTCTTGTCGAGAGTGATCTTCGAAAGATTGACCGGTGTGGGCGGAGGCGTTGGCCGGACGTCTCGGGAGGGTGGGACGGCAGGTCGCGGCGGTGCCGGTGTGGGAGCGGGCGCGGGAGGTGGGGTCGGAGGCGCTACTGACTGACTGACATCGACTCCGTAATTCTTCGCCAGTGCGGGCAATCCGGTGTTCCAGCCCTGCGAGACGTTTCGGACCTTCCATACACCGTTGCGGCGGTAGACCTCCATCAGAATTGCGGCTCGCTCCGAGCGCAACCCGGTCGCGGGTGCCTCCACGACATGTCCGCCAGGTTGCTCGAATGTCACCCCAAGGCCCGCGACTGTTGCCAACGTGCCCTGCACACTGTCGTCCAGTGCGACGGCAATCGACAGGGCGTGAATGTCCGCCGGGATCTTCGTCAGGTCCAGTGCGATCCGATCGGCTCCGATCAGTCGAACGGCGCCTTCCGGGGATTTCGGCTGGTTGTAGAAGATGAAGTCGTCGTCGTTCCGCACACGCTGGTTCGGCGTGAGTTGAAAAGCCATCAAGTCGACCGTGCCCTGACGGGCGCCGGAAACCGACAATGTTGCGGCGCCGTCGTGGATTCCGGTGTTGGCGCCGGGTTGGAGTGCAGGCATGACGTGTGCGGCCTGGCGGCCGGCTCCTTCCATACAGATGAGTGCGGGCAGCCGGGGGAGCCGGCTGTCCGCACGTCGAACCGGTCAGGCGTTGACAGCGACGGTCTCCGGCTGCGGATCCTCGTCCGCATCGGTGCCGTCGTCGGGATTGTTCTTGTTCCGGATGATGCTGGTGACCAGTGCCGCGAGGATCAGGAACACGCCGGTCAGGCCCGTGACGATCTCGCTGACATGGTGGCCGATCGAGTAGAACAGGATCAGCGCCAGCGCACCGATCGCCCAGTGGGCGCCGTGCTCCAGGTACACGTACTCGGCGAGGGTGCCCTTGCGGACGAGGTACACGGTGATCGAGCGAACGAACATCGCGCCGATGAAGCCGAGGCCGAGGGCGATGATGATCGGGTCGGAGGTAACCGCGAACGCACCGATGACCCCGTCGAACGAGAAGGATGCGTCGAGGACTTCGAGGTAGAGGAACAAGAAGAAGCCGGCCTTGCCGGTGGCTTTCGCGAGATCCGTCGGACCGTTGGAGGCGCTTTCGCCATCCTCGTCGACGTTGAACAGCTCACCGAGCCCATTGACGAGGATGTAGGTGATCATGCCGAGGATACCCGCGATCAGCACGGTCGAAGACTTGCCGTCAGGAGCGATGAACGCTGCGGTGAGGACGAGAATGCCACTAGCAACGACGACGGCGAGCTGATCGAGCTTGCCGATGCGCTCCAGGGGACGCTCGAGCCAGGACAACCAGGTGATTTCCTTCTCCTCGAAGAGGAAGCCGAGGAACAGCATCAACAGGAACATTCCACCGAACGCGGCAATTTGCGGGTGAGCATCGGTGATGAGCGTTTCGTAACTGGGGCTTCCGTCGGGGAAGTATGCGGCGCCGTCGGCCGGCGGATTCAAGGCGAGGTCCAGCGCCTCGATGGGCCCGAGGCCCGACGCGGCCCACACGATGGCCAGCGGGAACACGAGGCGCATGCCGAAGACGGCGATGAGGATGCCGATGGTGAGGAAGATCTTCTGCCAGAACTCGCTCATCCGCTGTAGCACAGTCGCGTTGATGACCGCGTTGTCGAACGACAGGGAGACTTCGAGTACGCCGAGGATGGCTGCGAGGAGAAGTGCTTCAGGCCCGCCGTAGAGAAATGCGACGACTAGGGCAACAACGGTGACGGCGAACGATGCGCCGAATATGCGCATAACCACGGACGTGGCCTTTCTCGATGGTGTGAGGGAGAGCTGCGGGGTGCCCGCACTTGATGCAGGCACCCCGCTCTACCGTCCGCGGACGGAATCTGACGAAATCAGGCGACGTTGACGCCGTAATCCAGCGCGATGCCTCGGAGACCGGACGCATAGCCCTGACCCACAGCGCGGAACTTCCACTCGTTGTTGTGTCGGTAAACCTCGCCGAAGATCATCGCGGTCTCGGTGGAGGCGTCCTCCGTCAGGTCGTAGCGGGCCAGCTCGACCCCGGTGACGCGATCAACGATCCGGATGTATGCATTGCGAACGTGACCGAACGACTGATTGCGCACGTCGGCGTCGTAGATCGAGACGGCAAAGAAGATGTTTGTGACCGTCGGGGGAAGAGCAACGAGATCCACGTTGATGGACTCGTCGTCACCGTCACCGTCGCCAGTGAGGTTGTCGCCGGTGTGCTCAACGGTGCCGTCGGGGGACGAAAGATTGCCGTAGAAGACGAAGTGCTTGTCGGAGAGGACCTTGTAGTTCGATCCGGTGATCAGAGCAGACGCATCGAGGTCATAGGGCGCACCGGTAGTGGTGCGCTCGTCCCAGCCGAGCCCGACCGTGATGGCGGTGAGGTTGTCTGTGGCCTTGGAGAGGGAGACGTTGCCGCCTTTGGCGAGTGAGACGCTCATGCGAGTCCTTTCGAGATGCTGCACAGTAGGGAGGCGGAGTCGGTCCTGCTCCTGAGTGCATTACTGGTGTCGACCGACAGTTTGGCCAGTACGGGATAGTAGGACGAGTCAGGGACGAAGCGCCCGCTGGTTCGTATGGAGCGCAACAGAGCCGGCCTCTGGGCTCGTGTTGATGGGTATCAACCACGTCGTACGGGTGGAACTCCTTCTGCAGCTGCAACTTCGAAATTGGGCACAACGGAACCGTTGCACCGTGCGCTACTACCGCCAGCCCCCGACAGACTGATGAGCGACAACATAGCAGGTGCAACTATTTGTTCGGAAGTGACCTCTTGCCCGGTATCTGAACGAGTTTCTGTTACCAGTGGTACCGGAGTTGCGGATCGAGGACCTTGGTGTGATGAAACAATCCGCGGCGGCGCTGGCGATGTCATCCATGTCCTGAGCAAAAGAGCGTTTCGGCACCTGATGGCCTACTAGTCCTCGATTCTCGAGGCCCATATGTCGTCAGTTCGGCTGCTGGTCGCTCTAGGTCGGACGTCCGGGCCCGATGGTCGCCTCGCTCCGGCTGAAGCAGTGGGCAGGGACGGTGACGGAACGGGTGTAGATGATCCAGATCACTGTTACTGCGGCGCAGTGAGCCGCCGTCGGTGTGAGGACCACTTCAGCGCCACATGCTTCACACGGTATCGGCGTTTGTGAGGTATGCGGCGCGGTCTCACGCCGTGGGTCCATGCGGCCGCGATCTTGTCACCCCTCGCCAATAGAATCAGCACCCATGACAGATGTCCTCCGTCCAGCCAGCGTCGAGAATCCCCACATTGTGGACTTGTTCGCCGGTCCTGGCGGGCTGGATGTGGCTGCTACCTGGCTCGGGGTGCCCACCGTAGGCATCGAATGGGACGTGAATGCGTGCGCGACTCGTCACGCGGCGGGCCTGGAGACACTGCAAAGTGACGTGCGTGCCTTTGGGCCCGACGACTTCCCCGAGGCGAACGTCCTTGCAGGTGGCCCGCCATGCCAGACCTACACGGTCGCTGGAACGGGCGCTGGTCGCGTGGCGCTTGAACGCGTACTTGGGTTGGTCAAGTCGATGAGCGTGGGAGAACACGTCGACGACCAGTTGGCTCGGTTCGATGATGAACGCACCGGTCTGGTTCTCGAGCCGCTTCGTTGGGCTCTACAGGCGCATCGTGCCGGCAAGCCGTACGAGGCGATCGTGTTGGAGCAGGTTCCCGCTGTGCTGCCTGTGTGGGTCGCCATGGGAGAAGTGCTCGAAGGGCTCGGCTACAGCGTTGCCACTGGGGTCTTGAGGACGGAAGAGTTCGGCGTTCCACAAACGCGTCGTCGCGCGATCTTACTGGCCGGCTACGGACGTGACGTTCGTTTGCCTGAGCCGACACACCGGCCTTACAGAAAGGGTGTCGCTCGAGAGGTGGGCTGTGCCGACCTGAAGCCATGGAACACCATGGGCGACGCGTTGTCAGGTACGAGAAAGTACGGATTCTCGGTCGTCTCAAACTACGGGACGGGGGGCGATCCGAAGGCGCGAGGACGGCGCACTTCGGCTGAGCCTGCATTCACAGTGACAGGAAAAGTCTCGAGGAATCGTGTTGTAGACGCACGCGGCGCCGAAGTCGACCGATTCACTGCGGCAGAGGCAGGTCGCCTGCAGACATTTCCTGCCGACTTTCCCTGGAGCGGTGGCGACGTGGCGCAACAGATCGGGAACGCGATTCCACCGCGTCTGGGTGTGCATATTCTGGCGTCTGCCCTGGGGCTACTGTACAAGGTCGACGAGGCGTTTCTCAGAAGCGTCGTACAGGCCCGTTGGTCCAACTCGACGCTTCCTCGCGCGGCAGTTGGTCGCTGACCAACTCCATCGACCGGTTCCTTCACGGTGCGGCGTAACGGATCCAGCGTGCTGCACATATGTCCTAGCAAGGATGTCGGAACCGACAAGTATGGTTCGACAGCTGACTAGTGAGAGTGCGACACAGGATGGGCATGGCAGACGACTGGAAGTTCGACGTCCCTACAACCGGCACGAAGCACCTGCCCCCTGATGCCAGGTACATGGAGGCGCTCAGTAGCCAGGGGTACGGATTCGAGGTTGCGATCGCCGACCTGGTCGACAACTCAATCGACGCGGGCGCGAAAGACGTGGTCATCCACTTCCTTCGTGACGGTGACCAACTGGTCAGCCTCCTCATCATCGATGACGGAGAAGGTATGACCGACGACGGTCTCGATATCGCAATGACTGTCGGTGGGCAGAAGCACTACAATCGGCAAGCTCTCGGCATGTTCGGTACCGGCCTCAAGTCTGCGTCTCTGAGCCACGCGTCTGCCGTTACCGTCGTAAGCAAGACGAAGAAGACCCGCCCCTCGGGTCGGCGATGGCTCATGGAGCGCGCGCTCTCCAGCTTCCAATGCGACATCGTCGATCCCCATTATGCGCAGACTCTCATCGATCGTTACTACCAGTGCCCGATCACCTGGCAAGGCACGGTCATTCGCTGGGATGGGGTAAAGAACTTCCCGCAGCGTGGAGGGAGCGGACAGACCGATCGCTACCTGCATCGGACGATCAACAAGCTCGGACTCCACCTCGGCCTGTATCTCCACCGGTTCCTCGCTCGAGAAGATTTCAATATCACCATTGCGGTCGAGGATGTTTCGACCGGCACGGAATACATGAACTTCGGTGTCGTCCCGCTCGATCCATTCGGTTACCCGGTTTCCGGACATCCTGATTACCCGCGCCAATTTGTCGCAGACGTACCGTCGGTGGGGCAACTCGGACTGGACGCACACATCTGGGTCCCGAAATCCAATCTCGACGAATACCGAGCCGTCGGGTCCGTCATCGACCGTCAAGGCTTCTATTTCTATCGTCACAACCGCCTGGTGCAGGCAGGTGGTTGGAACAACTTCCGGCAACCGGAACAGCACCTGTCCTTGGCTCGCGTCGCGGTTGACTTGCCTTCGGGTTCGGAGAAGGTCTTCCGCCTCACCGTCAAGAAGGAGGGCGTGGAGATGTCGCCCGAGGTGGTGTCGGCGTTGGAAGAGGCCGTTGACGATCAAGGACGCCTTTTCACTCAATACCTTGTCGACGCAGACACGACCTACCGTGAGGCCCGTAAGAGGTCCGGAACTGTTCGAAAGCAGGTCATCCCGGCCGGCAAGGGAATCGACGCATCGGTGCGAGAGACCATCGAGGACGAGCTGCCGATCCTTCCCGGCGAGGATCCGATCTCGGTGCGATGGACAAAGCTGGAGACGGATGTCTTCTTCGAGGTGGACCGAGACGGCCGTTCGATCAACCTGAACCAGCATTATCGAGCCGCGATCCTCGGAGGGCGACGCGGAACGCTCAACGATGCGCAGGTCGTCAAGTCACTCATGTATCTGATGCTTTATCAGGTCTTCGAGAAGGAGTACAGCGGGCCTCGCGAGAAAGACAACCTGCAACTGTGGCAATCGGTATTGGTCTCCGCAGCCCGCGCCGAACTGGAGCGTATGACCGACGATGATTGATCGCGCGGTCCTCAAATGGTCTACCGTCGAGTACTACCTCGGTGAAGCGCTTGCAGCGAGCTATCGATTGTCTCACGAGCACCGCGGTCCGTTGGTTTGCTATGAAGTGGACGGCAACGCTCGTGAAATCGCGCTGTTTGTCGAACTAGACAAGAATCAAAAGCCGCCTCGGTCAAGAATGCCTGCCATCGCGATCGACGAGGTAAGACATCACGACAGACGCATGGCCCGAATTCGAACAACGGCGCCGGTGTTGATGCGCGACTTCCATGATCTCGCACTTTCCGTTGCGGATAGGATTGTTCGAAACGATTGCTCTCTCGACACGGCATATCGCGAGACCTTGCAGGCGTGGAATGCCCTGCTTGACCAACATCGAGTGGTGGGAGCTCAACGCTCTCTCGGTTTGCACGGCGAACTGGCAATGCTGTGGGCGCTCGCCATGCAGTACGGATGGGAGACCGCGCTCGAATCCTGGACCGGACCAGTAGCTGAAGAGCACGACTTCGCCTTCTCGGCGTTCGACATCGAGGTGAAGACGACATCATCCGAGCGACGTCGCCATTCGATCAATGGTCTTGACCAGCTCATCGAATCTATGGATCGCCCATTGTGGTTCGTGTCGATCAGATTGACCCGTGGGGGAGCAGGTGGACGTACCCTCTCCGAATCGATTGATGCAGTACAGAAGGCTGCGATGTCGGAACTGCCCAAGCTCGGTGCACGGGTGACAAAGATGCTGGAGAGATTTCGACTTGAAGCAGATGCGCAGACCGACGAGCGCTGGACATTGCGCGACGCCCCACTTGTCTTGTCAGCAGCAGCCGTGCCGAAATTGCAGCTGGACGTCGGATCCGAATCCCTGAGCGACCGGATCCATTCCGTGAGATACGAGGTCGATCTTACGGGGTTGGCGCAAGCGCAGAACTATCCATTTGATATCTCAGAACTCCAACTTCCCTGACCAATAGGAACATAAATGACCGATATGGGTGCCCTTAGAGTTGCATTGCACAGCGCAGCGTTGACTGATATGGCGGCCAGTAAGCCCAAGAAGTTGCAGCGCGCTCTCGACTATCAGGCCGAGGATATGGAGCCCGCGGCAGGAAGTCTGACTGCTGAGTCGGACTTCCGGGACGCATTGAGCTCTGCTTCGTCGACGGATCAATTAGTTGAACTGTGGCGTCGTCAGCTCACGAAGTGGGACTTCGCACTCCAACCTATTTGGTCGTCGTCGCAACCCCGCACCGAAGAGCGCCGGGCCGATGTGTACAAACTGCTGGGCATTGACGAGAGCACGATCAAACTCCTCGACAGTCTCATCCCGGTGTCCAAAGCGGTTCCGCCGGTAATTATCAGCGACAGGTTCGTTCCATGGTACACACCGGAATCTCAAAAGGGCCGGTCGTGGTATTGGCCGGCATATCGCAAACTCCTCGTCGAGGATAAGGGGTGGCCAGAAGAGGCTGTCTCAAGTCTGGACATCGCATCCGACCAGGTTGTCGAACGGTTGGCTGACCCCACTCGTGTCGAGGCGTACCAATCGAAGGGGTTGGTCGTCGGATACGTGCAGTCCGGAAAGACTGCAAACTTCACCGGCGTCATCGCCAAGGCGATTGATGCCGGATACAGGTTGGTGATCGTTCTCGGAGGAACACTGAATCTCCTTCGGGCACAGACACAGCGACGAATCGACATGGAGCTTGTTGGAAGAGAGAACATCGTGCGCGGGGGGAGCGAGTTCGAATCGGACTACGCAGATGACCCCGCCTGGAGTCAGCGCAAGTTCCTCGAGTTCGGCGACCTTCCTTCTGCCCTTGGCGGGTTCGACATCGTCCGTATGACTACGAGGGACAACGATTACAAGAGCCTGCTGCAGGGCATCGTGGCGCTCGAGTTCGAAAAGCAGGAACCTGCCCTTCCACTGTATGATCCGCGTAACCTTCACAGATCGTCCGCGCGGCTCATGGTTGTCAAGAAGAACAAGACGGTTCTGGGAAAGCTCGTCAAGGACCTCAATAAGATCAAGACGCCGTTGTCGGAGATCCCCGTTCTCATCATCGACGACGAATCAGATGAAGCATCGCTAAACACGACAGACCTCAACAAACCAAATGCTGAGCGCACGGCAATCAATCAGAAGATCTCTGATCTGTTGAAAATGCTCCCGCGTGCACAATATGTGGGCTACACGGCTACGCCGTTCGCCAATGTGTTCGTCGATCCGAGTGATGCAGAGGATATCTTCCCCAAGGACTTTATCGTCTCGCTGTCGAGGCCTTACGGCTACATGGGTGCGCGCGACTTCCATGACCTGGACTCGGATGTGCCGCTCAATGAGCGTACATTCGCCAATTCCAACGAGAAAGCGCACATTCGGGATATTTCCGTAGTCGATGACGATGACGACACGTGTCTGCAGAAGGCCCTCGACATGTTCGTTCTCACTGCGGCAATGAAGCTGTACCGCGAGGACAAAGGCGATTTAGGTGAGCGCTTCTACCAGCATCACACTATGTTGGTTCACGAATCCGGTTGGACTGCTGATCACAAGGAGCTCCTGGGCCGGGTAACGAAACTGTGGTTCAATGCCGGATATTTGAGCGCCAATGGACACTCGCGGCTCCGCAGCTTATTTGATTCCGACGTTGCCCCGGTGTCCGAGGTGCGAGCGGAGGGCTATGCCGTACCGGGTTCGTATGAGGAACTCATGCCGTACGTCGGTCCAGCAACTTTTCGCATCGGTGGTGATGACAAACCTATCATCGTCGTCAACGGCGACCAGGACATCGAAACCGGCGAGGCTGACTTCGACAAGCGGTCGATTTGGAAGATCCTTATCGGTGGCCAGAAGCTGTCGCGCGGATTTACCGTGGAAGGGCTTACGGTTACGTACTTCCGGCGCCGTGCAGGCAACGCTTCAAGTTTGATGCAGATGGGCCGTTGGTTCGGCTTCCGCGATGGTTACCGTGACTTGGTCAGGCTCTTCATCGGCCGCGGAGAGAAGGTGGGAAAGAAGGAGATCGACCTCTACGAGGCGTTCGAGGCGATCTGCCTCGATGAGGAGAGCTTCCGCAAGGAGCTCGCCCAGTACTCCGAGATGGTAGACGGCGTTCCGCAGATCACCCCAGCACAGGTGCCGCCCCTGGTATCGCAACACCTTCCATGGCTGAAGCCGACGAGTCCCAACAAGATGTACAACGCGCGACTCGTTGAGATCGCAACACCCGGCGACTGGGTGGAGCCGACGGCATACCCAACAGCGGTCGCGGATCTGAAGTACAACACTCAGCTTTGGCTTCCTGTCCTGGAGGAACTCTCCGAGCTTCCACGACGGTTCGAGTATCAGTTCGAGCACGGTGTACGCCACAAGTTCGATGCCTTCACCGGCATGATCTCGCCAGAAAGCTTTCTGGAGCTCGCTTCGAATCTCAAGTGGCGCGCTGCATCCCAATTCGCACCACATCTCGCATACCTTCGGCAGATCAGTGGAGGCAAGCACGCTCAGGTCGACGACTGGGTTGTGCTCGCGCCACAGCTCGGATTGTCGAATGGGACGAAAAGGTCCGACACAGCGCGTGGACTTCAGATCGGGAACCGTGACCAACCGCTTTCCTGGTTCCAACGTAGCCGGCGCAGGGACCCTCTCTTCGGTGCGATCAGTGACCCAAAGCACCGTGCTGTTCCACTACGGATCGCCGGAGGTTTGACCAGCGGTGGCAATGCCGAGACGGAGGCCTTTGCGGGGTCTCGTCGTGGTGTCATTGTGGTGTACCCGATTGTCGAACCTGACAACCAGCACGCGATCGGAGATGACGGACGGATCGATCCAGGCAAGCTCGTCGTCGCGTTCGCGTTCGTTGCGCCGGCGTCAGCGCGCACTGGCGACGGCAGGATTATCAGGTTCACGACCATCGACTCGTCGCGGGAAGGTACGCCGATTATCGACGTGAAGAACACGTAGCAGGAGGATGGTGTCGTGCTCGGGCATGGGCCTACTTGGTCGGGCACGGCGACCTCTCGTTCGTAGTGGCCTTCGGAACATAGGCGCGCGGCCGGTCGCCAGCCACAAGAATTCGCGTTCTCAGTTCGGGATCCACTCCTGCAGTAGTGCGGCTGGCTCGAACTTGCGGGCGCGTCTCTGTCACCGATTCACCCACGTTGGTCCGCGAGCTGCGCCGGTTTGTATCTGCTGCCTCTGTGCACTTCGGTACCGAGGAGCGAGGTGCCAGAGTGGATGTACGACCCGCGCGGTTCGCTGGAGTACCGAGTACACCCGAGTTAGGACATTACTGGCGGGTAGAAGACTGGGCAGGGTTGTCACCAGCGCATTCGCGATCCCGCTGAAGCCGATCGGGACACTAAGCAGGTAGGTTCGGGCGGTGGCATTCGTGCGGAAAGTACGCACCGCATCCGGCGCGGTCGCGGTGCAGGTCGTGCGCAAACACCGAGGCCGGCACGAGATCATCGCGCACGTCGGATCCGCGCACACCGACGTCGAGCTGGGCATCCTCCTCGAACGAGCGCGGCAACTCCTGCACGGCGATCAAGGCATGCTCGAACTCGACGTACCGTCACCGGTCGAGCAGATCGCCGCCGTCGCGGACTGGCGCACCGGCCAGCTGCCTGTTTCGCCGCCAACGGCAGGTGGTGAGGTTGCCGGCCCTGGCCGGACAGTGCGCACCACCGCCCGGCTGCTCTACGACGTACTCGCCTCGGTCTACGACCGGCTCGGATTCGGCATCCTCGACGATCCGGTGTTCCGGGATCTGGTGATCGCGCGGATCGTCGAACCGACCTCGAAGATCGACGCCCTCCGTGTCCTCGACGATCTCGGCGCGAATCCGATGTCGTACAAGACGATTCAACGTCACCTCACGCAGGTCGTCACCGGCGGCTACCGGGACCGGATCGCGCACCGCTGTTTCGAGTACGCCGCGGCCACCGGCGGGTTGGGGTTGTTGCTGTTCGATGTGACCACCTTGTACTTCGAGGCCGAGAAGGAAGACGACCTCCGCAGGGTGGGCTACAGCAAGGAGCGCCGGGTCGATCCGCAGATCGTGGTCGGCCTGCTCGTCGACCGCACCGGATTCCCGCTCGAGATCGGCTGTTTCGAAGGCAACAAGGCCGAAACCCACACCCTGGTCCCGATGGTGCGCCAATTCCAGGCCCGCCACGACCTGGACGGGGTGGAGATGGTCATCGCCGCCGACGCAGGCATGCTGTCCGCCTCGAACCTGACCGCGCTGGACGAGGCCGGTCTGAAGTTCATCGTCGGCTCCCGGGTGACCAAGGCCCCGAACGATCTGACCTCTCATTTCCATTGGCACGGCGATGTGTTCACCGACGGGCAGATCATCGACACCGTCACGCCCCGGCATGCGCGCAGCGTGGTCAACACCGTGAAGAAGCGAGCCGAACCGGTCTGAAACCCGACTCGGGACACCACCTCGTGGCGGGCGATCTGGCAGTACACCCGCAAACGCGCCGTGCGCGACAACCAAACATTGAACGCGCAGGAAGCGCGGGCGAAGTCGGTCGTCGACGGCACAAAGAAGGCCAAGGCCACTCGGTTCGTCAAGACCACCGCCGGCGGCCAGCAACTCGATGAAGCCGCACTGGGCAGGGCGCGGTCGCTCGTCGGGCTGAAGGGCTACGTGACCAACATCCCGGTCACGCTCATGGAACCGGGTGAGGTGATCGGCAAGTACCACGACCTCTGGCATGTCGAGCAGTCGTTTCGCATGTCGAAGACCGACCTGCGGGCACGGCCGATGTTCCACCGCACCAAAGACGCGATCGAAGCACACCTGACCATCGTGTTCGCGGCCTTGGCCGTGGCGCGCTGCGTTCAAGACCAGACCGGCGTCGCGATCGCACGAGTGGTCAAGCAATTGCGGCCGCTGCGGACTTCGACGATCGCGATCAACGGTGCCGTCCAGGACTTCCCTCCGCAGATCCCGGCCGCCGAACAGGAAATTCTGTCCCGCCTCGGGTTCGAAACGGGGTACTAAGCCAAATGTCCTAACTCAGGTGGATGTACGACCCGCGCGGTTCGCTGGAGTACCGAGTACACACCCGGGAGATTGACGCTCGGCTGCTGACGAGTTCAGGGGAGCCGTCAATCTCGACGGCTGCGAACATGCGGCTTGTGTGGCCCCCTCGAGCGGCTTGAGGGATGCTTGCGCACATTCGGGTTCGCTGCTCGTGTCCCGAATTCCGGCGTCGGTGGGCGGTAATCCCAAACGATTACGACGGCTGAATGCCAGGATCGGCATCTTAGCCAGAAATCACGAGCAGGTCCGATGTCGATCCGACACGGGCCACTTGTGCCCAGGAAGGCCGTGGCCAGGCCGACCGGGAGGGGAGTTCGTAGTCCTGTGAACCCGAACTTGCGTGGTTGGTCTAGTTTGCAGTGAGTCGCGGCGTCGATTGCGGCGGCATCCGCCGCTACGATCACCTGCATGGTCACAGTGTTTGTCCGTTTCGCGACCAGGTCCGCGCCAGCCGCCGCCCCTGCGGGCCTCCTGACCGGGGCCGCTAGCGGGCTCACCGCCGCGGAGTCCGCAGCGAACTTCTGGGGACATCTCCATCCGGAGGCCACATTCACGACTGTATCGGACTCGACCTCACCCAGATCCACAACACCAACACCACCGGGGTCTGCCTACTGGCCGTCGGCATCGGCGGATCGATGCACCATGTCGGCGGGGATGCCCGGACCGGGCCATACGGTATCGATTCCCCACGGTGGTCTCGCAGCCGGCGACCGCAGCGGCAACACGTGGGGTGCTGACGAACCCACCGTCTTCCAGCGAAGCAATCCGGGTTCGTGGGCGGCAACGGTAGGTGGTCAGTTGGAACCTCCAAAGAGCCTCTGGCAGACCGTGTTCACCGGAAGCGCGAGCTGATGACCGGAACAATTTCCGCACCACTTGACTGGGTGGGTGATCGTGTCGAATAACTCCGTCGATCCTGAGGCAACGCTGTACGGCGTCCTGGTCTTAGGTGGCATCGGTACGGTGGTGTTCCTAGCGTTCGCGTCGTGGAAGACCCTGCTCCTGCTGATAGGGGCGCTGTTCGTCACCTGGTTCGCGGTTGCCCTGATTCAGGGCTGGATTGACAGGGACACCGCCAATCGGGAAGGCATTCGTAAAGAACACGAGGGGCTGGCGGCTCGAGCCGACGAGCAGCATGCGCTGTATCTTCGGGGCGATCGAGAGGGGATCTACGGGCGATTCATGCCCGTCGACCTTGAGCACGACTCCTGCCCCCCGCCACATCATGGATCACAATCTGTTGCGCCTGAGTCGGCTGGCGACAGTTCGCAGGGTGCGGCCAAGGGGAGGCCTTATCGGTGGCACGAAGTTCTGCCCCCGCCCGGGGTTGTCGAGTCCGCGCCGACGGCGATTGTGCGTGGTGTGTCGGAGGTTCGGATGGTCACCCCCGTCCGTGACATGCCGATCTTCGAGAACGGCGGGTACTTGGGGAAGGCCCCTGTCTGGAAGCAGAGCCGGTCGATGCCTGGCGCGGCCGGCGACAGCTCGCAGAGTGCGGCCAAGGGTGGGCGTCACCGGGGGTCCGAACTTCCGCCATCTCCTGGAGTTGCCGAGCCGGTGTCGCTGAGCAAGCCTCGTTCCGTGCCGCAGAGCCGGTCGATGCCGGGGAGGGTCGGCGACGGCTCGCAGAGTGCGGCCAAGGGTGGGCCCTATCGGTGGCACGAGGCTCCGCCTTCGGGGGTTGTCGAGTCCGCGCCGAAGACGAATGTGCGTGGTGTGTCGGAGGTCCGGACCGTGGGGAAGGCCCCTGTCTGGAAGCAGAGCCGGTCGATGCCTGGCGCGGCCGGTGACAGCTCGCAGAGTGCGGCCAAGGGTGGGCGTCACCGGGGGTCCGAACTTCCGCCATCTCCTGGAGTTGCCGAGCCGGTGTCGCTGAGCAAGCCTCGTTCCGTGCCGCAGAGCCGGTCGATGCCGGGGAGGGTCGGCGACGGCTCGCAGAGTGCGGCCAAGGGTGGGCCCTATCGGTGGCACGAGGTTCCGCCCTCGTCGGGGGTTGTCGAGTCCGCGCCGAAGACGAATGTGCGTGGTGTGTCGGAGGTCCGGACCGTGGGGAAGTCCCCTGTCTGGAAGCAGAGCCGGTCGATGCCTGGCGCGGCCGGTGACAGCTCGCAGAGTGCGGCCAAGGGTGGGCCCTATCGGTGGCACGAGGTTCCGCCCTCGTCGGGGGTTGTCGAGTCCGCGCCGAAGGCGAACGTGCGTGGTGTGTCGGAGGTCCGGACCGTGGGGAAGTCCCCTGTCTGGAAGCAGAGTCGGTCGATGCCGGGGTCGGCCAGCCGCGGGGCGAACAAGGGAAATACGGGTAAGCGATAGCCGTGCAGGTGGCAGACGCACGCGGTTCTCTACCCGTCAGGAATGTCCCAACTCGGGGTCAGGACATGCCGCTTCCGATTTGCGGGACGGAAGAATTGATTCGGGCGAGCTCGTCGCAGCGTTTGCGTTTGTCGCCAACTTCGGGACGCGCTGGTGATGGTCGGGTTGCCCGGTTTACGCCCAGTAGGGAGTTGGCGTGGTCGTGCTCGGTGGACGTAATCCAGAGAACGACCACTCTTGGCTTCGGCTCACTCATATCATCAGTCGAGATGAAATCGGTTGCCGAAGGTGCCTGGACGAACCGGTTCGAAAGCTGGCTCGCGAGCTCGGTCGACTGCGAGCTCGGAGAGCCTGTCAGCGAGGACCTTCCACCGAGGCTCCTCCGTGAGATGAGACCACGACACCCGGATAGCGCCGTGGATCCTGTCGTCGTCGAGTCCCATCGCCGTCAAGACGTGGCTGGGCTCGTAGCTCTGAGAGGTGCATGCTGATCCGTTGGACACCGCCACAACGTCCTTCAGAGCGAGAATCGCCGCTTCGCCGTCCACTCCAGGTACGGAAAAGTTGAGCGTGCTCGCGAGTGTGTTCTCGCGGGACCCGTTGATCTGCACATTGAGGGGCGCGAGGGCTTCGACCAAGCCGGACCGCAGTTCGGCCACGCGAGCCGATCTAGCGGCTCGATCTTTCAACGCAGACGACACTGCGGTTCCCAGCCCTGCGATGAGTGGAACGGGGAGAGTGCCCGGCCGGAGTCCCCGCTCCTGTCCGCCTCCGACCATGAGCGGTGTCAGAGGAACGCGTCGATACCCTCGGCGACGAACGACAAGCGCGCCGATTCCCTTCGGTGCGTACAGTTTGTGGCCGGAGATACTGATCATATCGATGCGTTTGTTCGACACGATCTTCTCCACTTTGCCGAACGCCTGCGCTGCATCGACATGGAAGTACGCGTCGTGGTCGCCGAGGGACCGGGCGATATCGTCGACCGGTTGAAGAGCGCCGGTCTCGTTGTTCGCGGCCATCACTGAGACCAGTCCTGTGTCGGGGCGCACTGCGTCTAGAATCGCGTCGACTGAGACTCGACCATCGCGCTCAGGCTTGACGACTGTAACGCCGAAGCCGCGTTGCGCCAGGCGCTCGATTGGCTCGAGGACGGCCTTGTGTTCGATCGCGGTAGTGACGATATGTGTCTTGCCGGCTTTGCGAGTATGTTCTTCGAGCCCGAGAATCGCGAGGTTGTCGCTTTCGGTCGCCCCACTGGTGAAGATGACTTCTTCGGGCTTGGCGTCGGCGCCGGCTGCAACTTCCTCCCGTGCTCGATTGACCCGCTCTTTGGCGCGCTGACCGTACGTATGCGTACGGCTTCCCGCGTTGCCGTACTCGTCACGCATGAAGTGGATCACCTCGTCCAAGACCGCGGGATCGACCGGTGTGGTCGCGTTGCAGTCGAGGTAAACAGGTCCTGAACTGGGCATACGTCTGGATTCTCCCGTGTCGGACGGCGCAGCTACAGTTCCTCACTGTACGCGTAGAGACTCGCACTGTTCGCATGGCTCGGGGGGTGTGTTCGGATGTGCATTTCCGTACAAGCGAAGGTACAGTTCCGTACAACTGGAGGCGATTGGGCAGGTGTGCGGTGAACGGACGTAGCAGTACCCCACGTCGTGGGGAGTTCGAGTACGTGTTCCCTGCGATACGTGGGGTTCAAGCTGGTCGCGAGTACTACTCCACGATGTTTCCGCTCCGCATGATCCCCCGTCTGTTCTCCTTCGATGACGAGGAGCTCCTACCCGAGCAGCGTGCGCAGCGCACTCTCAATCGGTCGCGCGTACCCGAGATGGCTCGCTACATCGTCGAGAACCCTGATAGCTACGTGTTCTCGGCCTTGACTGCATCCGTGAGTACAGATGTGGCGTTCGATCCGATTACCGACGGTGGCGGACCGAGCGATCGCATCGGCACGCTACGTATTCCGATGGACACCCGTTTCATCATCAACGACGGGCAACACCGCCGCGCGGCAATTGAAGAAGCGCTGACCATGAATCCCGATATCGGGGACGAGACGATTTCAATCGTTCTCTTCATCGATGTCGGTTTGGCGCGATGTCAACAGATGTTCGCTGACCTCAACCGGTACGCGGTTCGCCCAGCACGGTCCATCAGTGTGCTCTACGACCATCGTGACGATCTGTCGGCGGTCACCAGGATGGCGGTATTCAGTTCGGACTTCTATCGAGACCTCACCGAAACTGAGACGAGCAACCTGGCCGCGCGATCCCGGAAGCTGTTCACGTTGTCGGCACTGTATAACGCGAACCGCGCGCTTCTGGACGGAGTCGATGAGGGTGCGCTCGAGAAGCGGGCTGAGCTAGTCGGCAATTTTTGGTCTGTTGTTGCGAAGCAATTCCCGGAATGGGGGCAGGTTCGCGCTCGAGAAGTGACGGCCGGTGAGATTCGTCGAGACTTCATCCACAGCCACGGAATCATTCTTCACGCCTTGGGCAAGGTAGGAAACGCGCTCCTCGAACGTAGTCGTGACAAACGGGCCTGGGACCGTGCACTCCGCCCCCTCCGTGAAATCGATTGGCACCGATCGAATTCGGAGCTTTGGGAAGGTCGAGCCCTATCCGGCGGGCGCGTCTCAAAGAGTACGGGAAACGTACTGCTGACCACCGCACTGCTGAGAACACGCTTGAATCTCCCGCTGCCGGACGACGAGCAAAAAGCCGAGAACAACTTTCGACGAGGTGACTCACGATGACCCGCAACCTGCCGATCCGACCGCGATCGGCATTCGATGAGCTCGGATTGCCCGGGACAATCGAGTCTCTGGTCAAGCAGACCCAACAGCTCTATCTCGAGGACGCAATCCCGTGGGTCGTCGGCTACTCGGGTGGCAAGGACTCGACTGCAGTTCTCCAGCTGGTGTGGATGTCGCTTGCGCAGCTCGAGCCGGCGAAGCGAACCAAGCCGGTGCACGTGATCAGCACGGACACGCTTGTCGAAAACCCCGTGGTGGCTGCATGGGTCACCCATTCGCTGAACACCATGGCCGACGCTGCGCGTGAACAGGGTCTACCCATCGAGCCTCATCGGCTCACGCCGGCAGTATCGGATACGTTCTGGGTGAACCTCGCCGGTCGCGGATACCCAGCACCACGTCCGAAGTTCCGCTGGTGCACTGAACGGTTGAAGATCAAGCCATCCAACAACTTCATCATCAACATGGTGAAGTCCCACGGTGAGGCGATTCTCGTTCTCGGTACCCGAAAGGCCGAGAGCTCGGGACGGTCACATCGAATGACCGAGCTGGAGAGTCAGCGCGTTCGGGATATGTTGAGCCCGAATGGGTCTCTTCCTAACTGCCTCGTCTATTCTCCGGTCGAGGATTGGTCCAACGACGATGTCTGGACTTTCCTGATGCAGACCAAGAACCCGTGGGGTTACTCGAACAAGGAGCTCCTCACGATGTACCAGGGGGCTTCGTCTGACGGTGAGTGCCCTCTTGTCGTCGACTCCTCCACACCCAGTTGTGGCGACAGCCGGTTCGGTTGCTGGACGTGCACGCTCGTCGAGAAGGACAAGTCGATGTCGGCGATGATCCAGAACGACGAGGAGAAGGAATGGATGCTCCCGCTCCTCGAGTTGCGCGATGAGCTCGACGTCCAGGACGATCGTCACCTGCGCGATTTCCGACGGATGAACGGATCAGTGCAGCTCTTCAACGGCCGCAACATCCCCGGACCGTACACACAGGAGTCGCGTGAGCGGTGGGTTCGGAAACTACTCGAGGCCCAGACATGGATTCGGCAGAACGGCCCGTCGTACGTCCAGGACCTCGAACTCATCACCCTGGACGAACTGGAGGAGATCCGTCGGATCTGGGTGGTCGACAAGCACGAATTCGAAGACAGCCTTCCTGTCATCTATCGTCAGACGACAGGTTCGGAATACCCTGGTCGTCCGCTGGACGAGCATTTGCCGCTCGGGCCGGATACGGTCGAAATTCTTCGCGAAGTGGTGGGTGACGACCGAGTCCACTTCGAACTTGTCCGCGAGTTGCTCGACGTCGAGCAACGCCATCGCTCCCAAGCACGACGCGCTGGGCTGTTCGATTCACTGACGAAGGCGCTGCGTAAGGGCTTTTACGATGATGAGGAGGATGCCCTGCAGCGCGCGACTGATCGGGCAGGTGCGGTAGACCGTTTGCGTTCCGTTGACGAACCCGACGATCTTGATATCGCCGACGGCTATGTTCAGCCTGCCCGGACGGGTGCCGAGCGATGATCCTCGACGAACTGGTCCTTCAGAATGTCGGCACGTTCTCGGGTCGGCACACGATCACCCTTACACCGAAATCGAAGACGAAGCCCGTTGTTCTCGTCGGTGGATTGAACGGTGCCGGCAAGACCACAGTGCTGGAGGCAATTCACCTCGCACTGTACGGCGCGCTCGCGCAGCCTAACGGACGCCGAGCGGGTGGGTACGAGAATTACCTCGTTGGATTGACGCATCGGGGCGCGCCTGCAAAGGCCATCTCGGCAGTCGAGTTGGAGTTCCGCGCCTACCAGCAAGGGAAAGAACACGTCTACCGGATCAGCCGACGGTGGGGCGGAGCGAAAGCCCCGGGACGCGAGAGCCTCGACGTGGAAGTCGACGGGCGACTCGACCGGGTCCTGACCTCCACGTGGAGCGAGCATGTCGAGACATTCCTCCCTCGCGGAATCGCCGGTCTGTTCTTCTTCGACGGAGAACAGATCGAGGCGCTCGCGGACTTGGAGAAGTCACGCGAGGTCCTGGCCTCAGCGCTCTCAGCTCTTCTCGGACTCGACCTCGTCGACCGACTCGCCACGGATCTGTCGGTGCTGCGCCGACGGCACCGCACGAACCAAATCCCCGACTCCCTGAAGTCCGAGGTCGAGGCGAAACGCGAACTCGTGACGCGCGCCCGTCAGCTCGAGGAGGGGACCGTTGAGGCTTTGGCGCGGGCACGCGTCGAACTCGAACGCGCTGACAAGGAGCGATCCGAAGCTCGATCGGATTATCAGGCGCGGGGCGGTGAGGTCGCAGAGACACGAGCAGAGACAGAGAAGGCCGCAAATGGCCTCCGCGCGGCGCTCACCCAAATCGATGACGATCTGCGTGCCGAGGCGGCTGACGCTGCTCCTTTGCTTCTCGTGACGGACCTTCTTCGGGAAGTCGAGTCGCGTGCAGCGGACGAGTCGACCTCATGGAATCGGCGTGCCCTGGCGGATGTACTCGCATCCCGCGACGATTCCGTTCTTGCTGTGCTTCGTGACAGCGGCGCTGCAGACAGCGTGCTCGCTGTGATTGCGGACTTTATGGAACGGGACCGTGCAGAGCGTAGCGAGAACCTTGATGTCGAAGACATCACTGGTCTCGGACGACCCGACTCCATTCGAGTGCTGCGCGAGACCGCGCTTCCGTCGAGCCGTCGCCGAATCGGTGAACTGGTCGAGCGTCGACGCGGTACCCGTGAAGAACTCGACCAGATCGAGCGTGTACTCGTTGCCATGCCCGATCCGGAGTCGTTGGAAGAAGTGCGGCGAGTACTCGACGAAGCGTCCGACCGTTACGTACGTGCTGAAACCAAAGTCACGACGTTGGACGAGGAGCTTGCGGTACGTCGGACCGACCGCGCGAAGGTCGACGTCGACTATGAACGGATTCTGGAGAAGTACGCTCAGGCCAACATGGCGCTCGAGGACGACACACGGATCGTGGAACATGTGGACAAAGTCCGCACGACTCTCGAGGCCCTGCAGGTCGCGGCGAAGAAGCGCTACCTCGGGCGTATCGGTGAGTACGTCCTGGAAGCTCTTCATCGACTGCTTCGTAAGAGCAAACTGGTGACCGCTGTCCAGATCGACCCTGAGACGTACACCGTGGAACTCACCGGCCCGGGCGGCAAGCCGCTTCCCGCAAACCAGCTGTCTGCAGGCGAACGGCAGTTGCTGGCGGTGTCGCTCCTGTGGGGTCTCGCTCGTGCGTCGGGGCAGCCGCTACCGGTTGTTGTCGATACGCCGTTGGGCCGTCTCGACGGCGAACATCGCGAGCACCTCATCGAACGGTACTTCCCGTTCGCGAGTCATCAGGTTGTTCTGTTGTCGACCGATACAGAGATCGACGAGCAAGCGTTCCGCCGAATCAAGAAGCACGTCGGGCGGTCGTATTGTCTCGACTACGACCACGAGAGTGCATCCACGTCGGTTCGATCCGGATACTTCTGGGAGTAGCGCAGTGACTGTCGAGCATGTCCGCCTGTCGAAGACGGCGCGCGATCAATTGGTGACGTTGAAGCGGCGCACAGGCATTGGCCAGTGGAATGTCTTGTGCCGCTGGGCGCTCTGCCGCTCTTTGGCAGAGCCGTCAGTGCCGCCGGCGGCCAAAATCGTCACCGACAGCAATGTCGAGATGACGTGGAAAGTGTTTGCTGGCGCGCATGGTGATGTCCTGTGGGCGGCACTGAGGGTGAGGTGTAACAACGATGGGATAGGCCTCGACGAAGAGACTCTGTCCACTCAATTTCGCCTCCATCTTCATCGTGGCATCGGATACTTGATCGGGGACACACGTTCCTCGGATATCGAAGGGCTCGTGGAGCTGGCACTCGCGGAGTAGCGCATGACAACGATCGGACCTACTGCTCGTCACAAGACAGCCATGGTCCGATCGGCGTTGTCGCGCCCGATGGGCCTCGCACTATCGGACGGAATCATCAAACGTGAGGCGACGGTCTTCGACTACGGTTGCGGCCGAGGCGGCGATATCCGGCATCTCCACGGACTTGGTTTCACAGTGTCCGGGTGGGATCCGGCGCATCGCCCGGATGCCGAAATGACCTCGTCGGACGTGGTCAATCTCGGATACGTCGTCAACGTGATCGAGGATCCGGTTGAGCGTGTTCAGGTGCTGAAGTCGGCCTGGAACCTAACCCGAAACGTTCTCGTGGTCTCAGCGCGTCTGACCTGGGAAGCACGTGAGTTGGAGGGTCGCCGCGTAGGGGACGGGATCGTCACCCGAATGGGGACGTTTCAGAAGTTCTACGAACAGCCCGAACTCGCAACGTGGATCGAGTCGGTTCTCGGAACGAAACCCCTCGCAGCGGCACCGGGTGTCTTCTATGTGTTCCGGGACGAAGCTGCACAGCAGGACTTTCTAGCCAACCGGGTCTATCAGTACCGACCGCGTATCATCATCGATCCTCATGAGGAGTACGAGCGGAACCGTGAGAAGCTTGCGCCGTTGTTCGACTTTCTGACCGCGCATGCGAGGCCTCCCAAGCGTGGTGAGTTGAGTGTCGAAGCAGAAGCATCCGTTCTGGAAGCGAGCGGGACACTGGGACGAGCCGTCAATCTGATCTATCAAGTGACGGACGATTCTCATTGGGAACAGGTGAGAATCCAACGTCGGTCCGAGCTCCTGGTATACGCCGCGATGTCGCGCTTCGGGAGTAAGCCGAAATTCTCACATCTGGGATCCGTCCTTCAGCGCGACATTAAGACTCACTTTGGAACTTACCGAGACCTCACCAGCCAGGGCGACCGACTTCTCGCAGCTGTTGGCAATAGGATGATGGTCCTGATGTCGGCGCGGAGCTCTGAGGTAGGCAAACAAACGCCCTCCGCGTTGTACGTGCATCGCTCTGCGCTGGCCGAGATCCCCCCGATGCTACAGGTCTACGAGGGTTGCGCACGAGTATTGGCTGGAACCGTCGAACGCGCAAACATGGTCAAGCTTTCAGTGACTGAACCGCAGGTATCTTATCTGTCTTACCCAAAATTCGACACCGACGCGCACCCGACACTTGAATCGGCAGTAGTGGTGAACCTCCGAAAGCTCTCAGTGGATTACCGTGACTACCGCCGCTCAGGAAATCCACCAATCCTCCACCGTAAAGAGGAGTTTGTTGGGCAAGAATCGCCCGATCGACGGAAGTATGAGCGACTCACTCGGTCTGAGGTTCTCGAAGGGCTCTACAAGGACCCGTCCGTAATCGGGACCCGTCGAGGATGGCAGAGCGTCCTAAAGCAACATCAGGTCGAGGTACGCGGACACCGTCTGTACCGAGCTACTCGCACGCCCTGATCAATCAGCTCGAGGGTGCATCCGCATAAACCAAGCAGGGAACTGATCGGCGGGGTAGCCTTAACGCCCTTAGCAGTGCCAGACACGACACCATACCAAGGCGGAAGCCTTCTCTCCCTGCACAGGATCTAGCGCCGAAAGTCTCGCGAGGGCTCGCCCTACCCGGGTGGGGCGAGCCCTCGCGAGACTAGGTTACTGAACGGTGTTCTGAGGGAACTTCGACAAGCGCCTTCAGATCAGCATTTCGAGAAGAGGATCATGTACCTCGGCGGTATTAGTAGGTGCACTTTCGACGCAGGATACCTCATTCAGCGTAGTCAAAATCAAGTCTCTCACCGAGCTTTCATCACCCTGGTTTTGCTTCAACCATTCAAACCCAGCATATGCGTATCGATCAAGTAGCGTGAGCCTGTCCTGTAGCGAGTCCTCCGCCAGCGAGTGGAGTTGCCGAGAAAGACCATCATTAGTGCTCTCATCCGCGTACTCCTCGATAAAGGAGATGGTGGAGGTTAGCGCCTCTGCGCCATCAGCTCCGAGGAACACCGAATCGCGAATCGTAGTGATTTCCTTCCGGCTGCGCGGCATGTCAACTTCCGCCTGCGGCGCTCCGAGGGCGAGTGCGATGCTGGCGGCGAAGACATATGCGTCGCGCTGCGCGGTAAACGGCCCTGTTCGGGTCGCTGCAGCAACCGAACTCGTCTTTCCTGTACTGATAAGCGCGTCAAGAATATCTCGATGTTCGGGATAGATCGTCACATTCGCCATTTGATCCTCAGCTGATCCTTGTAATGCGGGTACGAGCGGGTGCTACGTCATCGTCTTGTGTGCTATATGTGAAGTCCTTTCCGTTCCAACGGACCGTTCGGTTCGTCGCATTCTTAGACGTCAGCTCCATCACGTATGCTGCCCCCACGTGCTTGGAAATTCGTGCCCACACATCAACTGATTTTGCAGAGACCGGAACGATCACCTGGGGAAGCAGGTGTGGAAGCGCGCTGACAACCTCAATTTCGTACTCGTCATCCAATGGGCTCGTCGGTGCATCAAGAACGACCGGGAAGCCATGCTTCTGGGAAGTCTCAACCCCACCTGTGTCCCTCAATTGATCACCCAATCTGGCGATCTTCTCATAGTGAGGGGCGAGCCGAGCGATTGCACCTAGGAATGCGATGAGTAGTAGCACTTTCTCGGACTGGGACAGGGGAAGGCGATCGGTAGTGCCAGCAACAAGAACCCGGATGCTGAAATCGGACCCCACAACGATGTTGAACTCTTTATTTACCAAGTCTGAGTATGTTGTGTTGATTGCCTTCTCAAAATCTTCCCGCCCAAAACGCTCCAGGCCCTTGCGGGCTTCCTCGAAATATTCCATCGATTCCAGTAGGATGGAAATGGCACGCGTTTTCCGAGCATACTCCCTTGTCTTCCCTGACTTCTTTTCATAGTCTGCAAACTGTCGCTGCGCACGACCCTTCAATTCGACTATGAGGTCGTCAATCTTCTCTAATTCGGATTCTAGTTGGTCAACCAGAGCTTGCTTCACCATCGCGATCTCTACGGGATTTTGGCCATCTGCTGGCATGTCGATATCCGAAGCGGCAACAAAATCCTCAAACTCGCGCCTTGCCTGTGTTAGAACACGGTCTGCAACATCAAGGCAAGTTCGGATCACAGACGCCAAAATCTTCATATCAGACGAAGCGTCAGGGATGTCTACCCCTAGCAGAGTTGCAAGCTCAGTAACTTCCTCGCGAAGCGAGCTGAGCTCGTTGGCGAGTAGAGCAAGATGCTGCTTCAATCGAGTTCGAATCTCGACACCGCGAATGGCGACCTCCGCGTCTGCGACCCGGGCATAGAGATTAGACACGCGCGCCACACCTGCTTCAGTAAGGTGCTCTCCACATAGTAAACAGGTTTGCTTGGCGAGTGTCTTTGCTAGGACGTGTTGATGAATACGTGGCGGCATAAGACCTGCAGTTTCCGCAAGGTCGAGACGGGCAATAGCCGTGGCGACTGCGCACTGCGCAAAATGCATGTGAGAGCGGCGCGCAAGTTCTGTATAAGCAGAATTAACGCGTGAAACGATCTGCTCAGCCTCCCCTACTGAGTGGTCTAGTTCCTTGTATCGATTCTCCCACTTCCGCATCTCATCGGGGTTATAACGCTCTGCTTCCTTCTTTGCCTTCAATGCACTTTCTCGAGCCTGTGCGGTTAGAGCGGGGAGGGACTCACGCCGTTCGTCGGACGCATGTAGTTCCGCCAATGCCTGCTCATACGCACGTCGCGCAGTTTCGACGGTTTCGTCACGATAGTTCATCGGGGGTTTCAGTGCATTGCTATTCATTGCCTCCCGGAGATCCGCGATTGCATTTTCGTAAACGTCACCGGATAACATTGCGCGAATTGCAGTGCCGATATCAAAAGATGTCCCATCCCCGGGACTTTCTCCTTTAAGGACGCTAGCGGTACTAAACGACTCTGCGGGAAAGAAGAAAAGATCCTTGAGGGCTGGAGGAAGAATGCGGTGCACGTCGTCTTCGGTGGCGCGCACCCCGTTCTTTGTCACGACAAGCTCAGTGCCGCCTTCGGAGGCCTGGCGACGGGCATCGGTGGTCCGTTTCACTCGGAACTCGTCACTTTCATGGAGGAAGACGAGCTCGACCGATGCTTGCGCGTTTGAATCGGCCGCTATTGCCTCTATATTTACGAGGTGATCATGATAGTCAAATCCTTCGGTGAACTTCCCATACAGCGCCCAAGTGAACGCGTTGAGAAGAGCCGTCTTCCCTGAACCGTTCGGACCCAGAAGCAGCGTTACGGGACGGTCTTCTTCGGTTGCGAAGTCAACCCGATTGTGTCCATGAAATGAACGCCAATTGTGAAGGTCGAGCGATACGAACTTCATTAAGACCCCTCGTTACTTTTTGCTTCGTTAAGAGCAAAAGTTGCATACATTTCAGGCAACGTGGACCTGCTGCTGAAACGGTTCTTGTGCTCGCTCTTCAAGACGTACCGTACAACTGCCTTTGCCTCAGGCGACATGCCTTTCGCGAGTCTCCTCATGCTGTCTTCAAAATCGCTCATATCCACTCCTGCATTTCTTCGCTTTCGGCTAGCGTCATCCATGGATAAGTTTCTGGATCAAGATTGTACTCGTACGCCAATTCGATGACTTTGAAGCGGCACTCTGTGTTGCGTGCGGCGTCGGCGAGTTCTGCGGCTCGGGATAGCTCGACTCCGACAAGTCGCTTCTCAGACTCGGATTCATCGCCCGTTGGGTGCGGCGGCATCACCACCATGTCGTGTATCACGGCATGCGACTTGGGGCTGTTCGGGTCGCGACGGAGGAGGCGTCCTCGGCGTTGCACGAATTGACGAGGGTTCTGGGTTGAGGCCATCATGATTCCGGTTCGTGCCGAGGGTATGTCGACCCCTTCGTCAAGGCACTTCATCGCGATCAGGGCCTGGATGTCACCGGAGGCAAGTGCTAACTGAAGGTCTTCTCGATCGTCGTCCCGTGTCTGCCCATAGTATCTTGCCACCCGCATACAAAACTCTTCCCGCATTATCGCTTCTACTGTGTCGAGCTGGGCAACATCCGTTTCCGGATTCTTGCCTTCGGCCACGTAGACAAGTTGATGTGAGTCCGTTGCCAGTCCATCACGTAAGAGCTGACGTAGTAGGGTGATCTTATTGGAAGCGTGTTGGGTTAATCGTGTGCGTGCTCGAATGTGCCGCTCCGCTACTTCCTCGTTTCCCTGCGCGTAAGCCGAAGCGATGCGTTGCGAAATTAGCTTGTACTCTCTAGATTCCTCGGGTGTCAGTTCTATCGGCCAGAATAAGTAATCATATGGCACCAGTGCATTGTACTTATAGATTGCATCCTTTATATCGATCGAAATGACCGGCCGTCCGAAGTAGGCGAGTAACTCTTCGGTTCCTGCTTCGTCACCGTGTCTCTTCGGCGTAGCAGATAGTCCAAGAGTGAATGTTGGTTCTTTGGGAAGGGCGGCAAGCCTCGGCGGGGTCCCGAGCGAATGCATCTCGTCACCGATTACCATCAGCGGTCCGCGATGCCTACCGAGTTGCTGTTGAAGAAAGTGAGAACCGGCGTCCTCCGTGGACGATCGCGGAGTGAGACTTCCCGCGGTGGTAATAACCATCTCTGCGCGGCGACCTTTCGAGAACCTCGCAGCGGAGAATGTGGATTTTAACTCACGAAGTTCGTTCGCTCGCATGCTCCCCGTGTATTTGGCAGGGCGAAACCCAAATCGTTTCGCCGCGGCGCTCCATTGTTCCACCAAGTCGACTAGCGGGACGATTACGAGGATTAATATCGGTTGGTTGCGCTGCGCTTCGTATATGGATGCCTGTGTCGCGGCTGTCAGTGCGGTTATGGTCTTACCTGTCCCTGTTGCCATCGCGAATGTGCCGCGGCCGGAAGCTCGTAGCCAGCTATTGACCGCCTCCCGTTGGAAGTCGCGCAAAACTAGACCCTCAGGGATCGACGGAAGCAAGCTGCTGCTCGTGGCTGGAAGCATCACCGACGGTTCCGCGTCTGAGATTGACTCGGGGCTGCGTTCTCGACGATCACTCCTGGTGATAGATTTGTAACGAGGTTCCCTTGTTCCGAATGCTTCGCGCATTGGATGTTCGATCCAGTCATTGGCTGTCCAGGTTGCAATTCCGTTGACATGTTCGTTCCAAATCTGCTCGAATCTGTCGCGTTCTTCGGTAGCGTACGCGTGCTGATCCTCACTCGCCCAACTTCGATGGAGCGGAAATGATTCAGAGTGACGGAGTGCGCCGCCGATCGTTTCATTTGGACTCCCCGTGAACGTCATCCAGTAATTGGAGTCGTCGCTGAATATGCCAATCTTTTCGTGGAATAGAGAATAGCACTCGGGATGCTCGCGCAGGGCTATTCGAACCTCGAGTGATCCTGTGGCAACCATCCACGTTAATAGGCGTAATCGGTCGGAGAGAACCCCCGAAGGAATGGGTGACCGTATTGCCTTCGTGAGATCTTCCTCTAGGATTGTTCGGAAGTGTTCGCCCTTACCCATCGCTCTTAGGTCGTCGTCGCTCAGATTCGACGGAGATGTGATGAGCCTCATGGTCCCCCCGTTGGCAACGAATTCGTCGATCGACGGCGAGATTTCAGCTAATAGGCGCGAGGAAAAAAATCCGACTGCGCGGTCGTACTTGACTGACCTTGCGAATGCGGGCACGTAGAATTCGCTTATTAGGTCGTCTGGTGGCGAATTGTATCTGCGTTTCCAATTCGGGTCCCAAGATGGGAGGTTGGGTCGCATATCTGCACCTAATACAACATCGGGGCCGGTCGGTTTCCGATCCCCAGGGGGAGTAATGCACCGGGGCATTACATACTGAAGTTGACAGAGGTTTGAAGCGGGCGTGGATCGCGAATCCTATTCATTGAAATTCGCGTAGGCGCGGATGAGCCGCCATCGGGATTCGTGGCACCTCCCTGGTCCGTGCACTCAGCAGACTGACTGACTGCGAGGTAGCAAACATGGTAGGGGTGAGACTGCCAGAAGTGTTCGTGTGATGTCGACTTCCCGGAGAACTGAAATGTTGCGCCGGGTCGTTCTGTGTTCAGGATGGGCACGAAGAACCGCCGTAGCCATGTGGCTGTGTCAACGGCCATCGTGATGTGGATCTGTCGCACTTTCCGTGAAGCCTCTGGGCGTGTCGCTGACCTGCACTGTCATCGATCGTTGAGGATCGTCCGGGTGCGCTGAAGACGGCGGGATGGACTTCTTCCCGCATTTGGACAGTGTCGATGTTCTCGACGTCCGGCGGGTGGGCGCGACTATCCGCATCGAGGCTCGGCCACGGGATGAGCAAGCGGTGTGCCCGCGTTGCGCCGGCGAAGCACGTCGAGTGCATTCCCGGTATCGCAGGCAACTCGCCGATACCGAAATCGGCGGCTATCCGGTCCTGATCGACATCCGGGTCCGCCGATTCTTCTGCGGCACCATCGACTGCGCCACAAAGACATTCGCCGAACAGCTTCCGGGATTGACACTGCCGTGGAGCCGACGCACCCCCGCAGCGGCTGCGATGATCGCGGCAATCGGACTGGCGGTGGCCGGGCGCGCCGGTGCCCGACTCGCGGACCGGCTCGGCGTCGCCGTCGGCCGCGACACCGTGTTGCGAACCGTGCGGGCGATTCCCGACCGGCCCCTCGAAAAGGTCCCCGTCCTGGGCATCGACGACTTCGCCCTCCGTCAGGGCCACGTCTACGGCACCGTCGTCATCGACATGACCACCCGCACCCCCATCGACCTGTTGCCCAACCGCACCTCGGACACGGTCGCAACGTGGCTGCGGAGCCGTTCCGAAGTCGTAATCGTCTGCCGGGACCGGGCTGGCGCCTACGCCGACGGCATCGGCACCGGTGCCCCGAACGCCGTCCAGGTCGCCGACCGCTGGCACCTGTGGCACAACCTGGTCGGTGCTGTCGAGAAGACCGTCATCCGCCATCGCGCCGACCTGAACATGTCCCTCGACACCACCGCTACCGGGCCTGACGAGGGGATGCCGTCCCCGGACACTGAACGAGCCGCTGGCCCGGTGGAGGGGCGCATCGTGACACGGCACCATCGAGCGCCATGTTGCCGTGCACGAGCTCCTCATCCAGGGACGGACGATCTCCGACATCTCGCGCATCCTGGGACTCGATCGCAAGACGGTCCGCCGCTTCGCTCGCGCCACCGACGCCCACGATCTGATCTCCACTGCGCGAACCCGCCGCGGCATCCTCGACGAGTACGCGCCCTACCTGTGCGAACGCATCGACGCTGGATGTCTCGACACCGCACTGCTCACCAGAGAGATCACCGCACTCGGATATCGCGGGAGCGCCAAGACCGTCGCACGATTCGTATATCCGCTGCGCGCTGCCGCCACCCCCACGCCACCGCGCCCCGCCGCGCCGAGTGTCCGGCAGGTCACCGGATGGCTCACTCGTCATCCAGATCGCCTCACCGACGAGGATCGCGCCGGGCGCCAAGCGCTGCTCACGCGCAGCCCCGCATTGGCCACCACCTGCCGGCTCGTGCGGAACTTCGCCGAGATCATGGTCGGCCGACGCGGTCACGAGGTGCAGGAATGGATCACCCGCGTCCGCCGCGACGGTTCACCGGCCATGCGGTCCTTCGCCGTCGGTTTACTCCGCGACCTCGATGCCGTCACCGCCGGACTGACGCTCGAGTACAGTTCAGGCCCGGTCGAGGGACATGTGAACCGGATCAAAATGCTCAAACGACAGATGTACGGGCGAGCACACTTCGACCTGCTCCGTAAGCGCGTCATCCACTACGTATGAACAAGTGCGCCAAATGAATCACGGAAAGTGCGACAGATCCACTTTCTCATGGCCATGGACAGGCTGGGGGCACATTAGCTGGTGACGCCTCGTGCGCGTATCGCGAACAACTTGATGAACCGGTGCGGGGTAGGGCGGGCCTAACGTGAATAAGCGCTGGTAGCTCACCCTGTCTCCGTGGTGTGCTGTCGGAGTGACTCGCTAGGTTCGACATGGTGAGCTGGGGACGAGTGGAGGGGTAGGAGCTTCGATGTCTGGGACGGGAACATCCGGAGCGGTCGTGGTCTGTGAAGATCTGGACGACCTTGTGGCGACGTGCACGGTTAGCGACAGCTGTTGGATTCCGCGGAGTGCCGAGCGCGTGACATACAGACGTTCAGGTGACCGACGGCCGATTGACGAACTGCCGACGCTCGCTCCCCATCGTTGGGCGTGGTCGATTGCTCACGGTTACACAGAGGATCCCGGCTCCCAGATTCACGTCCGTCGTCGCTGCGGACGTAAGGGATGCTGCAATCCCGAACACCTGTACGCGACTTCGACGGACGGGCATGAGTTGTCGGACCTTGGTGCGTCCGCTCTCGTACAGAGGGCCGGGGTTCGTCGCGGCGCGAAGCGCGGCAAGAAGAATGAGGCGAGAAAGCTCCTTGTAGTTGGAGAGAATTTGTCTGATCTTGCGACTATCGCCTCGATCGAACATGGTTGCTGGATTCTCCGAGGTAGCGGTCGGGTGTCCGTAAGGTTCCACGGAGATACTCGCGCTGATCATGAACTTCCGACCTTCGCTCCTCATCGTTGGGCGTGGTCAATTGCCCATGGTTACACGGAGGACCCCGGCTCACAGATTCACATCCGCCATCGCTGCGACGTTAAGCGGTGCTGCAATCCCGATCATCTATTCCCGACGACAACGAACGGCAAAGAACTTTCGCTAGGCGAAGTCGAAATATTTCGACAATCGACCGGAGCTCGTTTGGATGGTGATGCTTCCCGGAGGAGTGTAGGTGGTAAGAAGACGACAGTTCCGGAGGCTGATGAATGGAATGCAACTCGTTCTAGGCGGACGGGGACATCCGGGGAAGTAGCAGATCCTGACAGAGCCGCGCCTTCCTCGTGCGATTTCGAGATCGGTTTTCGAGATCCTCTCCTTGATTTGTTGGACGAGTGACGAGAGGTTGTGTTTTCGCTGAGGCGTTCCCATGATATTAATGGATCTGGATGATGGCCGCCGAACGGCTCAAGCATGCCCACGCTGAGCGATTCCACATTGTCAGGGGTTGGATGCCGCCGGCCATTGTGCGCGCATCAGAGCGCAGGTAGCCTGTTGGATTTTCCGGCACGGCAGTAGATCTTCGTTGCCCCCTGCGTCCGAGCCTACGCATCGAGTCATGCAGGTATCAAGGCTGTCGCTTTCCTCGAGACCCATGCTTTCGGCCGGCGCATCGCGGGGGCGGTGCTGCCAGCGCGGAGTGCTCAGTGTTCGTTTGGTCCTCCAGAGTGCCCGAGATCGGCCAGTTCTGGGGCTGACTGTGCTGACACGTGAGGTGAGGTAGCTGTGCCCCTGAGCAGCTCAAATGTCGGTCGAACAAATCGATGGCAGCGACCACGACGTAGCCAGGGCAAGGCGCGTCCGTGCAGGTGCGCGTGACACAGTGGGACTTTCGGGTCGTACATTTTCACCAACATCGAAACTGTTGACGTTGACCTCGCAATCAATGTCCCTATCGCCCATGGCTTGAGCGCTGGGCACGCACTTAAGTCGTGTCGTACCGCCATACCGGGCGAACCCGCGCAACCTGATCAGCAATACACAGCGTCAGTCTCAATGAAGCGAAACATGCCAGGCTTGGTGATTAGAGCTCGACGGAGGCGGGTGCGCCTCGTTGACCTGGAACATGTCAGTGCCGCCGGACGCAAGCGTGCAGGCCTGGGCCCCGCACAAGTACCCGTCCGGAGCTCCTATCGGACAATGCCGTACGCATCCACGGTTCACTCGCAATCGTGAACCGTAGGTCAGGGTTGGCGCGAGAAACCTGTGCAACTCCGGTCTGAGGCGAGAGATGCCAGCCAGTGGTCCAGCCGTCCGCTCAAGATGTATACGCAGCCGCTATCCGACATTCTCGCTTCACCATGTGACTCCACTAAGGAGATCTTCGACTGCAACGTCGGTCGGCGCGCTATCGTCGGCCAGGGCAGAGGTCACGAGCTCCGCAACAACCAACGCGGGAGGTTGGGCTCTGGTGTTTACCAGCTCCTGGATATATTCAAGGCCGCCGTTCGCATACTCCTCAAATATGGCAATTCGTTCTTGGAGTCGCGCATGATCCATGATCTCAGGATCATTTCCGACCTCGTTCGCAGCGATCATGCTGACGAGAGTGTCGGCAAAGGAGGGGGCCACGAGTGTGTCGTAACGAATTGGATCGCCCGCAACAGCAGTGAACGGCACACGTCGTCCCTGCGCGAACCCGACTGCTGCCGCGAACAACAGGATGTCGCGGAAGGCGGGAAACTTGCCTTCCTGCTGAAGTTCGAGCATGAGGCGTTCGTGTTGCTGGGGCCGGCGGGCGCGAACGTCGGCAGGTGTGTTCACAGGATCACCTTCAATTCAGTGCGATCGGTGTCGGAAGAGCGAATGTAGGGGTACGCCGTACCGTTGATCTCGATGTCGTCGGCGACTTCACCTTGAGCCGTCGTATGGGTCTCCAGCACCCCGAGATTGCTGACATACGGCATCAGTTCGGTGATCACCTTGCCCATACCTTGGCTCTTGCTTACGAGTACCACGAGCTGGGGTGCCATCTTGGCGAGTGCTCTCGCGACAGCCTCCTGGTAGTCCTCATCCAGTGAACCAAATGCAGCATCCATCACGATCGGGTACGTGCCAGCATCGACGCTTGTCTGTTCTTCGGCGCGGCGCTCGGTCCGGATCTCGCGGGCCAGTTTCGACACCGCGGCAACGAAACTGAGACTGAGGATCTGATTCTCACCGGTCGACTTCGGCACGGGAAGCTCGACACCATTCACCAACTTGTGGAGCGTCAGCTCGAACTTCTCGGTCAGTGTCGGAACATGGCTCTGGTGAGTGATGGTCGCAAATACCTCTTTCAGCTCCTTGTCGAGTCGATTCCGCATATCGGTAGCGCGGATCTCGAGAATCTCGGTGAGTGCTTTCTTCACCGATTGAACAAGGTCGAGTCGGGCACGCGCCTTCAGCGCAAGTTCGTCGGTAACCTCTGCCTTGGACCGCTCGCGAGTCTTGGCTTCGATGTCTTTGGCAAGGCGCTCAATCTCGCCCTTGGCTGACCCGACCTGTTGTTCCTTCGCGCGAATCATGTCAAGCAGCTCCATGTGCTTGCCCTCGAGACTCTGGACGTCTTCGCGTCGACTGCCGCGCAGCTTGCCGTCCAGTTCTGATTTTTCGGCGATCAGTCGGTCCACGCGGTCATGCTCGTCGCCAATACGCTTCGCGATGCCTGACAAGTCGCTGCGAAGCGACGCTCGGGTCGACTCCAGTTCATCGACATTACCTGCGAGCTTCTGCCACGCAGTCTCGACAGCTTGCAGACCGGCCTGGTGCCGCCAGTTCTGGACGTGTCTCCACGAGTCAGAGCCTTCGGTGAGTTCGGTACCGCAAATGCAGACCTTCTTTTCTAGGAGGTCGTCCACGAATTCACGCTTGAGTGGGGCAGGAAGTGCCCCGCGCCGATATAGGTCTTCGGCCATTTCCTTGGTATCCGAAGCGAGTACATCTGTAAAAGCCAGGAATCCACGAGTCGCGATGAGGGTCGCGCGGTCGGTCACTGCGGACTCGTATGCACGCTGCGCCTCGACGAGCTCTTGTTCTACCTGATCGCGGCGTTGCTGGATCGGGGCGGCGTCGGCATTCTCGCGCAGCAGCTCAAGTACCCGTTCGCGTTCGGCGTTCAGCGATGCGACTTCACTTTCGAGAACACTCCTCCGCTTCTTTGCGTCCTCCTGCCTATCGTTGAGCTCGTCGATCTCCTCCTGAATCTGACCTGCTCGCTCACCGCCGTTCTTGCGCAGGTCGGCCGAGAGCTTGCGGTCCACCTTTGGTAGGTGGGTGAGCGCACGTTCGACCTGCTCGAGATCCAGGAGAACTTTGATGTCCTTCTGGACCTCGGCGTACGCCTCTTTCTTGACGAGGTTCTCGATACGTTCACCATTGAAGAAGAAGAACCTGCTTACGCCTTGCGGCAGGATCGTATTGATCATCTCCTGTGGTGCGTTGATTTCCTCAGATGCTCCGTCGGGCGTCGTCGCCCAGAGCTGCACAACTGGGATAGCCCTTTGCTGGTGGTCGGACTCCTTCCTCAGCGTCGCTGTACGGAGGAGTCGGTAGCTCCGGTCGTCGTGGGAGAACTTGACCTCGACGGACACGTCGACGGACTGGCCGATAGGGGTCGACCTCCAGATGGCGTCGGTGACGAGGCGATCCTGCTGCTCTACGTCGTCCGAGAACCCCCCGTAGAGGGCCCATGTGAACGCATTCAGAAGGGTAGTCTTGCCGGACCCGTTGGCGCCGAATATCAGAGTCACTGGCCGCGTGTTGTCTGAATCGAGACCGAAACTCTGACGTCCTGCAAACTGACGGAAGTTCTCGAGCGTGATCGACTGAAGCTTCACGGAATGATTCCCTTCACTGCGGCGAGGATGTCGTCGGTTCCGTCGTACGCACTGAGATGCAACTTGGCGCGCTCGATTTCGAGAACTCGTTTGAGCAGTGCCCGCTCCTCATCCGAGAGTGCACCGATTACATCCTTCTCGGTGCGCGTGCGTTCGGTCATCATCGATCCTTCCAACATGACTACTACAGGTCCATCAGGTGATAGTGATCGCGGAGCGGTCGCAATGTGTCGAGCGTTTCGCCGTAGTTCTCGGAGAGCTTGCCGAACTCGTTCGCGCGCTCGATCTCCCGCATGAGTAGCGCCCGCTCGACCTCGAAGTTGATCGGTGCGCCGAGCTTGGGCACCGCAAGGTAGTCGAAGATCTCTGCGCGTTCCTTGCCTTCGGCACGGCGAAGCAATCGTCCGCGGCGCTGGACGAATTGTCGTGGATTGCTGCTGCTAGCCAAGAGATAGCCGATCTGGGCGTCGGGAATGTCAACCCCTTCGTCCAGGCATCGCATTGCCACGAGCGCCTGAAGGTCATCGCCGGAGCTGAAACGACGTAGCAGTACTTTTCGATCAGCACGCGAGGTTTGAGAAATATACTGGTGGGCGGAAATTCCGAGTTCATGCCCCACCATTTTCATAACTTCTGCCAGTTGGTTCGGGCCGCGCTCTTCGCCTTGTGAGGTCGGTCGTCGTCCCTCTGCGCAGTAGATCAGCTGAAACCAGGAATCGCGGTGGGCAGCGAGATCGGTGCGCAGGGCTGCAAGCTTGCCAGCCGCATGACCGGTGACGCCTGCACGTTCACGCAGGAGGAATCCGAGCGGCGAGTTCGGATCGGCGTCGTCCGGACTGTCTCCCGCAGCGATGCACCGAGCGATCTTTGCTGTCAGTTCGGTATAGAGCTCGGTCTCTTGGTCGTCGAGCTCTACCAGGCGCGGGTGATAGGTGTACCGGCACAGCGCGCCCATGGCGATCGCGTCGCCGAGGTCCAATCCGAACACGATAGGACCGAAGTAGTCGAAGAGTGCTTGGGTGCCAACCTCGTCGTGCCACCGCTCGGGCGTCGCAGACAATCCGAGCCGAAATGTGGCATTCCCAGGGAGTGCCGCACTGTATCGAGTGGAGCCGAGATTGTGCGCTTCGTCGGCGATCACCATCAGCGGAAGCGTCAGTCGGCCCAAGATCTCCTGAAACTTCGCTCCGGAGAACGATGCGTTGGTCGCGATCAGCACAACGATCGGTCGTTGTCCGAGCCGAGCCTGGCCGATCTGGTCCTCGACGCGGGGAACCCACTTGTCGCTGGACTCGTAAACAGGGACAGGCGTAACACCGAAAGCTTCGACATCGGTGATCCACTGATCTACAAGGTGCTGCAGTGGGGCCAGGATCAACAAGACCAACGGTTGTTCCCGTTCACGCAGCGCGTTTCCGACAGCAGTCGCAGCGAAGAGTGCGGTCTTGGTTTTTCCCGTACCGGTTGCCATGGCGAGAAAGCCACGACCGTGGTTGCGCAGCCACGCCTCGACTGCGGAACGTTGATATTCCCGAGGAATCAGCGTGGCTGGGGGAGCCAATCGCTTCGGCTCCGCTATTACCTTCGTACGTTCTTCGAGGACGTCCTCGCGTTCCGGAAGGACTGCATTCGGACGTTCACGTCCGATTTCGACGAGCCGATCCCGCGCGACCTCCGGAAACGGCTCGACACTGAGAAACGGTGTCCGGTCTGCCCACAGGTTGTCGAAGTCCGATTCGATCCGGACTGCGCGGGCACCATCACTCTGAGTCCAGCCGCGGTACACCTCGACGGACTCGAAGTTCGCCACGAGGCCACCCAAGGTCTCGTTGCTGCTGCCGGTGAATGCGACGAGATCGCCGTACTCGTCACGGAAGACGCCGATCTTCTCGTGGTAGATGCCGATCCGGTCGTCCCGGACGACGAACGCGAGCTTGATGTCGAGATGACCGTCGGCAATCAGTCGGCCGACGTGCCCCAGCCCATCCAGGACATGATCGTTCTCGATTCCATCGAGTTCGCGGATCGTTGCGCGGGCGACGACGTCTCGAATTGAATAGCCGTGCTCGATATCCGCGATATCACCTTCGTCGAGGTGCGGAGATGCGATGAGCCGCATCGAACCGCCCCGTGCGACCAACCGCTCTATGCCGCGTGCGTAGAGGGCAAGGCTTGTCGACGTGAAGTAGCCGACGGCGCGACTGTAGGTCGTTGCTGCACTGAACGCCGGCACGTAGAAGCGGGCAACGACGTCTTCACGGTCACTGCGGTAGCGGTCCTCGAGCTTGAGAGAGCGAAGGCCACGCCCGGTTTGGTCCGTCACAGCAGATCCAGGATGTCGTCGACATCGGCGGATTTGACCTTGACATCAGGTACGTCGGTCTCCGCGGTCTCGAGCGAATCGCGTGCAGCTAGCAAGAGTTCGGAAACATCTGTGTCACCACGCTCACGGTATGCACCGATGAGTGAGGCAATGCCGGACGACTCTGGGATACCGATTGCCGCGCAGAGGATTTTATAGCTGTCGGAAGGAGTGGACTGTGACGCCACGCCGATGAGTGAGAGGGCATCCGCGAGGGGTTCGCCGATCGGCTCGCGCGCTTCCTCGACGGTGAATGTCCTGTCATCGTTGATGGTCAGGAATACGTCGGTCCCCGCAGCTAGATCGCGGTCCAGCAAGAAGCGGCGGATTGTGCCGAAACTTGGCTGAATCCCTGTCCAGGCCACCATCTGTGGCCCAAGTGGCGAATCGAGCTGCAAGGTCTCTCCCGGCTGCAGATTGAGGATCGCGGCGACTGCAGTGGGAGCCACTGAGCCGCTTCCGCGGAGATGGTCCTTGGTGACCGTCACGCGAATCGACCATCCTTCCGGACGGCGGAACATTCGGCGGGTTTGATAGGGCGTTTTTCGCACCTCACGAGGACTTGTTGCCAATTGCACCATTCCGTCGTTCGTCTCGAAGGGGGCGGACGAGGCGTACGCGACAACACTGCTGGGGGAGACTGAGAACTTGCTGGTGATCTTCTCTACCAAAGGATCCAGCGGTGCACGCCCCCCGTTGTTGGCAAGCTCTTCTCTGATCAGGGAGCGGATGTCCGAGTATGTGTCCAAGCCCCACTCGCTGAGCGCCCACCGGTCGCGGTCGACTCGGGTGAATCGATCGTCCTTTGCCAGGGCGTTTCGCAGCGACCGGACACTGCGTTCCACAGCAAACCTCGCAATGACGTCATCCGAGGAGAGAGGCGAGCCGACCACCGACAAGATCGATGCCGCATAGTCCTGCACCGACTGTATCCGCGTGAACAGGTGGCCACTATCGATCAGGTAACCGCAGTATTCCAGCCATTCGGCGGTGATCGTGCGTTTGCGTTCCTCGGGTTCTATGTCGATGAAGTCGAGCGACGCCAAAGGGGCTACTCCGTAGCTGTCGACGAATTCCTCGATCTGCGTGGCAGTTGCGGTCCTGGCCGCCTCCACCGTCGGGCAGGCACACCAGCCATCCTCGATCTCGTATGAATCGTCGAGCCGGTCGAGCACTCGCCAGGCGGGTTGCTGGACAGCATCGACAGTCTTTTCCAGCGACGGAATCTCCTCGAGGAGTGCCTTGAGGGGAAGCACATCGTGAATCGTTCGTTGCGCGGCCTCGGCCAACGACGCCAGTGCACCTCCACCGGAGTCGCCCAATTCGGCAAGGAGCGCACTGCGCGCCTTGGACTCGATCTGTCGAACTCTCTCGCGTGTCACTCCGAGCTGCGACCCGATTGCATCGAGGGTGAGTGGGGAGTCGGCGAACATCCGATCGCGAAGAATGCCGACCGCTCGATCATCAAGCTTCCGGATCGAGCGATCCAAGACGCTGGCTGCGTCCGGTGCTCCCTCTGCGCCCAGAACGCCCACACTTGTCAGAACTTCCAGCCGCTTTCTTGCGCGCACAACGTTCTGAGGAGTACCGATCGGGAGGGTTTGCGTGAGCAACGGGCTGTCTGCCAGCCCTACGAGGGCCAGCCATTCCGCGACGACCCGAAGATCGTCGATGGTGGACGCATCGACGACAGGCTCCGTGGAGTCCTGTGCATTGATTTCGGTGCCCGACGCGCGAAGAACCTTCTCGTCCTCCGTGCCGAGCTCTGGCGCTACCGCGTCTGCAACGGCCTGGTCGGCGAGGATCTCGAGAACTGTGGAGACGGTGGCAGCGCCGAAATTTCTCCAGTCGAGGATCTCTTCGACTGAGAGACCGGCGATGTCTTCGACTGTTCGATATCCCCGCCTGGTGAACATGTTCAACCCTCGTGGCGGAAGTCCCAAAGTGTCCAGGGACACACCGGTGCCGGCTGTGGGGAACAACTGGGCGATCGTCCAGCGTGAAAGCTGGGACATGGCGATTTCCGCAACCGCCTCGAGAAATCGGTGACGCTTGGACACGTTCGGTCCGGAGGCGGGCAGGTTCCACCAGGGTCCTAGGGATGGATCAGCCGTTGACTCGAGCCAAGGAAAGACGTCCAACCATGTCGCTGTATCCGGGCTGTCTACCGACCCCGACACACTGTTCTCCTCACCCCTGGCTACAACTGGTACCTCACCATCGGATCACGACAGCCCTTCCTCACGCGCAGGCGGGGTGGTGAACCTCCGGTCAACAGACATATTCCTTCAACCGCTCGTTTCGTTACGGCTGCAGCAGATCAGTTCTGTCGTGTGCGATCTTCGAGATCACGCAGCGAACGACCGTCGGAGCGCCGCCAGTCGCGCCACCCGTTACGGGTTCGACCAAGCTTCTCGATCAGTGGGGACGAGGGATCGTCGTACTGCTTGCCTTCGAACTCGAGGCGGCCATCGGCGGTGACCCGAGCCTGATAGATGACATCGGACGACGCGTCGCGGTAACGGAGCACCTCACCGGCCTCGAGACGCCCGGATCGAATCTGCTCGCTCAGCGCGCCGACAGGGGCGTCCATATTCCCAGGCCGATCGAAATCCTGCGCATTCCCGGTCCAGTCATGAATAGGAGGCTTTTCTGAAGCGGTGGAGCGAGATGCGCCGACGAGTTGCCCTACTCCACGCCCGACGAAGCCCAAGCCGCCGCCCACTCCGGAGAGACCCGCTCCGAGTACCCTGCCGGCTGCTGCGGCTGCGCTTCCGCCCGCCGACAACGCCCGGCTCCCGACTTCCGACAATGCATCAACGACGGTCGGACGCTCGCTCTCGACCCATTCGGCGACTTGCCGTCCTCGCGCTGCAGCGAAGCCGTCGAGATCGGCACGGAGCAGGGTGATGTCGTGGGACAGATTATGGGTGGCTCCCCACCGGAATCCGTCGAGTCGGCCCATCCGTGCGTACTCGGAGAGGTGCTCGCGCGCATGGTGAAGCAGTTCACCATCCTGCTCGGCGTTCTCGGCCAGGAGGATGCGGGCATCGTCGAGCACGAGCTGAAGATGCTCAGGCTCGGTCGACTGGACCCGAGCGATGCGAAGCCGCTGCCACAGGTAGAGGCTCTGCTCGCTGATCACCAGCAGGTGGAGGCTTTCGCCGAGGCGATTGTCCTCGACTGCCCGCCGAAGGTAGTCGGCGCGTTCATGGACGGGCTTCGCCGGATCGAAGCCGGCGAGCGTGCGCTTGATGTGCTCACGGATCCGTTCGACAGTGATGATCAGGTCGGGTCCGAGACCCGCGACAGATTCCCAGTCGGTGTTGGTCAGTATCTGGTTGTCGTCGAGGCGGGTCGTCAGCCGGCTGAGAACTGCATAGTGGCCTCGAACGTCGCCTACCAGAGAGGCCTGAGCCAGGGTGAGGATCTGTTCGACCTTCCCCTCGACTCGGGCCACCGACTTCTCCACTGAGGCAATAGCGCTGGCGAGTGCGACCTGCATTGCAAGGAGTTGGATGTTCGTCAGCTGCGTAGAGGTCATTGCGACCCGCTGCCACTGCAGCTGGTGCGAGAACTTTCCCGCACCGTCGACCAGGGTCCCTCGGAAGAACCCGTTGCCGACCGGGAGTGCACGGTATGCCTTCAATGCCTCGACACTGGCGGACGAGAGTCGGACGAATTCGCCGGAGCTCGAGGCGATGGCCATCCCTGCGGCGGCCGCCGCAGCACCGTGAGCTGCGACCACGGGGGAGACGTCCGCCGTATCGATAGCGTCGGTGACGAACCCGCGAAGTTCTGCGACATACTTGGCCACGGCCTTCTGATCACCGCAAACCAGCACGCCTTCCGGCTCGACGCACAGCGCGAGCTCCGTGCCGGGCTCGCCGCCCGCGGAAATCACGGACGCGTCCGCCACCGGTGCTGGTTCGTTCATTCGCTGTGCCCCTCCTAAACCCGACGGTTCTGGAACCTACCGTGCCGAACTGACATCGGCGCAAACCGGACCTGCGTAACAGGACCGAGCCGTCCTGTGATGTCACTCCGATCAGGTATTCAGTCGCCGAACCGATCCGCCCAGAAGGCCAGATTGCGGACGTAGTCCACGTCCTGCTTCCGGTCGTCGAAGATGAACCCGATCAGGTCATCCGCCAATGTATGGACGCCGCGTGCCAGGGCCCACACCGTGTCCTGGCTGGTGTAGAGGAAGTACTGACGTGGTGCAGGGAAGGCCGGCTCCCATGCCACCCGTACCGAACAACCGTCGCCAGGATTCTCGGTGATGGTGCCGCGGAGGTAGAAATCCATCACCGACACGCGGTGTCCTCGGCGATCGAACGGAACGTCGACGCCCGTGGTGTTGCGTCGTGTACGAACGGCAATACGTTCGCCCGGAAGCATGTCTGCGATCTTCGCTTCGTATCGTGGGTCCGGGTCCATCCGCCATTCACCGTTCGAGGCCAAATCGTCGACTGGGTTCCGTCCGGACTTCCGTGACCCGCACCCGACGATCCAGTACAGATCCACGTCGCCGAGCTCTTCGGCGTCGACCTGCATGTCCGTCTCCGCCACGAGTGTCTCGGACTCGTCATAAGGGATCGACGAGTCGAGTGCACTGTCCGCCCGGGTCTCCGCCTCAGGAACAGGTCGTTCGTATTCGGGGTACGCCATCTGCACGAGCTGCGGGCAGTGATAGCGGGTGTAGACGCAGTAGTGTTTGCGCATGAGGTCGAGGACGAGCTGAGCAGCTGCTGCGCTGACGCCAGGATCATGCAGCAGTCGTTCCAGCGCATCCAAATCAGCAGTTCTCAGCGATACGAGGTCATCGCCGGCATCTACGTACGCGCGTGCTTCCACACGAACCCGAGGATGTCTCTTCCGGAAGGCTCGCGAAGTCCCGAACTCGGAAAGCAGAGTGCTTTCGCGCACATTGAGGACGCCGAAGACTGCACCTGGCGAGTCCCTGCGGCCGTGAGCGACGAAGATCTCCATCATTCCGACACTTACGCAGAACCGTCGAGGATGCTTGCTCTGGCCGTACGTCCCGGTGCTCACAGACCAATACTGGAACTCGGTAGCGCGGGGTGATGGAACACACCCGTCCAGAAAGCTACGCAGTAGGGCAGTGAGCGCATCCGATTCCGGAAGCTCTCGGTATCGGCGCGCGGCGGTCGTATAGCGCACTTCCTGCTCTGCAAGATCTTTCAGAGGTTCGGGGCGATGCGCATTGAACATCCGAGGATCCGCCAGCCAGCTGCTCTGCTCTTCGGTGCTCAAGAGTTCGTCGAGCGCGTCACGGCCTATGGTGACATCGGAGTGGGTAACGTTGCGCAGCGGTATTTTTCGTTCACGTGCTTCTCGGATCAACTGGCGCTCGAGTACTCGAAGCTGTTGTTTCGAGGCGGCCTTCGGAAGTAGACGAACTTCGGTAATCTCGTCGCCCCACTTCGTGGCGTGTCCACCCATTCGGGAACGAAGATCGACGGACTCGCCGATGTAGAAGGACGAGATAGGGCGTATCACTCATGAGCCCATTAGTAGCGTGCGCTACCGACAGCGGCGATCCGGGTTCGGTACGCCCTTCCGGCTGCTGTGGTGCATGTCACATACAAAGTTCACGCCATTCGCGCCGGGGATTCAGGTCCCTAGACGTGCACCGGGCGTCTCCTGCGCCGGGCGGAATGCTGAACCGATCGTGGGCTGCTGTTCCTGTTCGACTATCCTGCTGCCGGTCAAACCAATTCGCGTAAAAGGGGCACGTTGAACGCTGACAACCGTGTGCTGGAATCGATCATTCATTGCGAACTCCTGGCGCGGTGCAAGGCCGGTGAGGACCTGCCGTGCTCGAAGATCGTTTCCGTCCAGGATGTGCCTCTACGGGAACATCAGGTCCCCGAACCGTGGACAGGTCACCTCGACCGGGCACGCTTGGTCTTCATCAGCAGCAATCCCTCGATCGATCTGCATGAGGCGTACCCACGCTGGGGCGATGACATCGCCGAATCCGTTCGGTACTTCACTGACCGGTTCGACGGCGGCCCGGGGCAGATCCGTGACGGAAAATACAGTCCGCTACCCGAGGGCGGCTGGTCCGGCGCTGTCCGTTTCTGGGCGGCGGTACGGCAGCGGGCATTCGAACTGATTCCTGATGCAATCCCCGGTGTCGACTACGCACTCACGGAGGTCGTGCACTGCAAGAGCACGAACGAGATCGGCGTCGCGGAGGCGCGTCATACGTGTGCAACGAGGTACCTCCCGAAGGTGCTGGCGACTGCGACCGAAGCTCGGGTCTTTGCCGTGATCGGCGTACAAGCGGTCCGCGAGATCTCGGACCTGTTCGATTTGGAGCTCGGCGGAGACAACAGATTCGTGGAGCTCGACCACGACGGGCAGCGGTGGACCTTCGTCTATCTCGACCATCCGTCGAGTGGTGGCAAGAAGAAACGTTTCGCCACGGCCTTGACGCGTGAACAGCTCGACCGAGTGCGCGACGAACTCGCGCAGCGGAGAGTGTGGCCCCAGGACCTGCGCCCCTTCTGATGCAGGTGCCACACATCGCGCGCTTCACACCGCGCAATCCTGAATCACCGCGCGTGCCGCATCCGGAACATCCGCTTCGCAATCTTCATGTCGCGTTCGGAAGCGTCGACCGTGAGCAGGTTCAGCGGCGGACGGAACCTCTCCACCGTCACCGCGTGCGGCCGGCTGAACTCACGCAGTCCGTCTGCACCGTGGATCCTGCCGAACCCGGACTCGCCGATGCCGCCGAACGGTAGGGCCGGGACGGTCCCGGGGCCGCCGAAGCTGTTCACGGACACCGCGCCGCTGCGGATTCGTCGTGCCGTCTGCAGCCCCTTCTTCTTGTTGCGGCTGAATACCGACGCGCCCAGCCCGTAGTGGGTGCTGTTGGCTCGCTCGACGGCGTCGTCGAGGTCCTGGACCGGCTCGACGACTACCGTCGGCCCGAAAGTCTCCTCCTGAACCGCTGCGGATGTTTCGGGCACGCCCTTCAGGACGACGGGTTCGATGTAGCGATCTCGGACGGAATCGAGTCCGCCCATCACTGCGGTCGCGCCGTGATCGAGGGCGTCGAGAATGTGCCGTCGCACGATGTCGACCTGCCGCGGCAACGTCATCGGTCCGTACGTCGCGGTGTCGTCCGGTCCCGGCCGTGCCCGGGAGAGGGCGGCCGTGAGCTTGTCGACGAACTGCTGGTAGACGGGCTCCGCCACATAGACGCGCTCGACACCTACGCATGCCTGCCCTGCGTTCAGGACGGTCCCGAACGCCGCGGCTGCGGCTGCCTTGTCGAGGTCGGCGTCCTCGGCGACGATCACCGCGTCCTTGCCACCGCACTCGGCGATCATCGGGGTGAGTGTCTCGGCGCATACCGCCATCACCTTGCGCGCCGTGGCACCGGAACCGGTGAACGCGATCTTGTCGACACCGGATTGCGCAAGGGACGTGCCGGTCTCGCCGAAGCCCGTGACGACCTGGAGCACCGGATGGTCGGGAACCACGGAGTTCCATGTGTTTTCGAGCCAGGTACCGACGCCCGGTGTGAGCTCGGAGGGCTTGAACACCACCGCATTTCCCGCGGCGAGGGCGAACGAGATCGAGCCCATGGGTGTGTAGGCGGGGAAGTTCCACGGTCCGATGACGCCGACAACGCCGAGAGGCAGGTACTCGACGATCGCCTTCTGATTCATCGACGGCATCGCGGTGGAGACCCGTCGCGGCCGGAGCACCTTCTGGGCGTTGCGTGCGGCCCAGTCGAGGAATTCGACGGTGAGCATCACCTCGAAGTACCCGGCGTCGTGCGGCTTTCCGGTTTCGGCGGAGATCTGCGACGCCAGCGAATCAGCCCCTGTGGCAATGGCTTTCTTGAAATCCAGCAGCAACTCTCGTCGGCCGCGGAATCCGAGCTCGCCCCACCACTGCGCGGCAGAGCGTGCGCGGTCGACGGTGGCGGCGACGTCTGCGGCGTCCATGATGCGGTACCGGCCGAGAACGGACCCGTCGCGCGGGTCGAGACTGGTGAACGTGCGGTCGGAATCGGCGGTCGCGGTGTCGGAAGACGACGGCGTGGAGACATCGTGGGTCATGGCGAGCGCATCCTTCATCGAGATCACGTCGGACGAGGCGGCGTGGTCAATGGGAGCGGATTCTCGATGCGGCGCCGAGAAGAAGCCTATCGCCGCAGCTCGCGGGCAGTCCAGGGAAGCGCGTAACCATCAAGCATGGGCGCAGCTACCGAGACAACCCCAGGTCGATGGCCGCAAGCCCGGCCTGGGTGCGGTTGTGGACGCCAAGCTTCGTGTAGAGATGCTCGACGTGATTGCGCGTCGTCTTGTGAGTGATGTTCAGCTCGGCGGCGATCTGCCGGTTCGAGTGTCCCAGGGCAACGAGTCGCAGCACCTCCACCTCGCGCCCGGTCAACCCGGCCGGCCAGGGTGCTCGTCGCTTGGTCCGGTGCCCGGCGGCGGCCAACACGGCCTCGACCGCTTCCGTATCGAACCGTCCGGCCGCCGCGTCGCGGCGCATCCGCGCGGCCGCGTCGTCGGCCGTGAGTGCCTGCCGGTGCGGCCGAGGCTCCCGTAGTCGCTGATAGGTCTCGGCGGCCGCGAGTATTCGCGCGGGGCCGCTCAGGTCGGTGCCACGGAGCCCGTTGGGATAGCCGGAACCGTCGAGGCGTTCGCGATGCGTCTGCGCGACCGCCACGACCGCCTCCAATCCGCCCACGCGACTGAGGATCCGGCCCGTCAGATACGGATACAACCGGACCCGCTCCCATTCTGCGGTGGTGAGCGGTCCGGGCTTCTCCCAGATCTGGTTGGGCACACCCATCCTCCCCAGTCCGTGCACCAGCCCGGCGCGGTAGAGGACTTCGACGTCCGCGTCGGACAGCCCTCGGTGCCGGCCCGCGGCCGCTGCCAGATCGGCAACCTGTCTCGAATGACCCAGCAGGAAAGGGCATTTGAGATCGACGAAATCGGCCATCGCCCGCAACAGTTCGTCCAACTCGTGACCGCTCACTATGTAATGCCGATCCGGCGCCTGGGCCAATGCCGCCGACCACGCATCCTGCTCGAGCACGCCCGCGGTGATCTCGGCCGCGGCTTCATCGAACGTTCGTACCACCCGCGGGCAGAACTGGGTTCCGCTGCGTTCCCGCGCCACGGCGACCGCCTGCGTCGGTCCGCCGGCGCGTAGGTGCACTTCGGCGACGTCGGCCAGATGGACGATGTGCATCTCGACGGGTATCGCGTCGCCCCGCGCACCGGCCGGCAGTCCGGCGCCGTCCCACCGCTCGAACGTGAAGGTCAGCATCGCCCCGACCTGTGGGTCCAGCCCGATGCGGTCGGAGAGGACGCTCGCGGACCCGCAGTGGGA
>Ga0180218_1000308_pt1 | contig 57969 bp, 52 predicted proteins | sample eDN3rd37CKraftBY_FD_151334 | JGI IMG/M metagenome (GOLD analysis project Ga0180218, IMG submission 151334) | Enriched backyard soil microbial communities from Emeryville, California, USA - eDNA 3rd pass 37_C Kraft BY (version 2) (version 2) | ecosystem: Environmental > Terrestrial > Soil >... | reverse complement strand
ATGTTGACGGTGAAATAGCTCGCGACCGGCGCGAACTGTTCGATGAGCCGCACATAGTCCTGCGCGCGCTCCACTGAATCCTTGTTGGCTCCCACATTCACGCCGACGATGCCGCCACGGCGCGCCCGCGCCGCCAGCCGCCGCAACACGGCGTCTCCGCCCTCGCTGTTGAAACCGAAACGGTTGATGACGCCTTCATCGGCATCGAGCCGGAACAGCCGCGGCCGCGCATTTCCCGGCTGCGGACGCGGCGTGATGGTGCCGACCTCGACGAAGCCGAAGCCCAGCCGCAAGAGCGCATCAGGCACTTCGCCATGCTTGTCGAAGCCGGCCGCCATGCCGACCGGATTCGGAAAATTCAGCCCGAATACCCGCACCGCAAGGCGCGGGTCGTCCGGCCCCGCCGCCGGCACGGGCATCAGGCTCAAGGCACGGATGGCCAGCGCATGGGCGCTCTCCGGGTCGAGCCGGCGGACGAACGGGCGGGACAGCCTTTCCAGAAATCCGATCACGACAGCCCTTCCGGAAAAACGTGGTGCCCATGATCATCCAGCGGCAGGGCGGTGACTTTGAGCACGGCGGACAGCGGCAGGTCTCCATAGAGATGCGGAAACAGGGCACCGCCGCGCGAAGCCTCCCATTTCAACTGGTCGCCAAGGCCGGCAGCGTCCACCGCGACCAGAACGAGGTCATCCTGGCCGGCAAAATGCTTCGCCGCCGTCTCCCGCGCCTGATCGGCAGTCGAGAAATGAATATAGCCATCGGCAAGATCGACAGCCGCGCCGGTGAAACGGCCGGCGCGTTCGGCATCCCGCCATTGGGTCCGCGAGCAGATCTTGTAGACAATCGACATGGCAGACAGTCAGCTTAGGGCCGCGCCAGAGACCAGGACACAACGTTCCGATGAACGGGCGGGCAGCGAGGTGAGACACGCGAATCTATCGGCCGGCCCCGCGGTCTTCAAGCGCCGGATCTCTCGGCCATATCCCGGAAAGGGGTTGTGAATCTGCCTATATTCCTATATAGGGAATAAATCTTGGTGATGGCGCTGTCCTGATTCCTGCCTCAAATCGCCCCGGTCCGGAGGTCTTTATGCTCACCCATGCCCAAGTCTGGAACGCGCTCGATCGGCTCGCCGAGAATGCCGGCCTGTCTGCCTCCGGCCTCGCCAAACGCGCCGGGCTCGACCCCACCACTTTCAACAAATCCAAACGCGTCACGCCGGACGGGCGGGCGCGCTGGCCTTCGACAGAGTCCGTCGCCAAGGCGCTGGGCGCGGCCGGAGCCAGCATCGACGCCTTCGTCGCGCTGATGGAGAATGGCGAGCAGACGGACCGGACGGCCGCGCGCGGCGTGCCGCTGATCGGGCTCGCTCAGGCCGGCAGTGGCGGCTATTTCGACGATGGCGGCTTTCCCGTGGGCGGCGGCTGGGACGAGATCGCCTTCCCGGCCGTCACCGACGAACATGCCTATGCGCTGGAAATCTCCGGCGATTCCATGCTGCCGGCCTACCGCGCCGGCGACATCATCGTGGTTTCGCCCGGCGCGCCGGTGCGCCGCGGCGACCGCGTGGTGGTGAAAACTCGCGCCGGCGAAGTCACCGCCAAGGAGCTGAAGCGCCGCACCGCCAAGACCGTGGAGTTGCGCGCCTTCAACCCGGAGCATGGCGAGCGCATCCTGCCGGTCGGCGATGTGCTCTGGATCGCCCGGATCGTCTGGGCGAGCCAGTAACCTGAGAGCCGGCCAGCAGGCCCGGCTTAGCGTTCTATTTCAGCATGACCTCGTCCGAGAACCGGCCCCACTTTTCGGAATCATGCTGAGCGCGCCAGTGCGCCGTCGATCATCGCCACGGTGTTGCCAATGCCATAGACCGCGACGAAAGAGCCGAAGCGCGGCCCTTTCTCCTGCCCCAGCAGCACCTGATAGAGCATGTTGAACCAGTCCAGCGAGACACCGGGCCGGCCATCCTTGCCGGCCTTCTTCTCGTCGAGGAAGGGCGGCCGGCGGCCGATGTCATAGACCACATCCTGGATCGCCTCGGCGCTCGCATCGCCGGGAAGCTGGGACAGTGCATCGCGCAGGTCCTGCAACGCCGCGCGCTCGGCTTCCGTCGGCATGCGGAAGGATTTCGTCGGCAGCACGAAGTCGCGGAAATAGTTGATCGCGTAACCGACCAGCCTGTCCAGCCGCGGATGGGTCTGCGCCGTGACGCCGGGCCTGTAGCGGCCGATGAAACCCCACAGGGTTTCGGCATTTTCAGCGTTGGAGGACGACACCAGCGTCAGCAGCATCTGGAACGACACCGGCATGTCCGACAGCGGCGGCGTGCCGGAATGGATATGCCAGACCGGATTGGCGATCTTCTGCTTCGGCTCCTGCCGGGCGTAACCGTCGAGATGCTGCTGATATTCGTCGACATGACGCGGGATCACGTCGAAATGCAGCCGCTTGGCCGCCTTCGGCTCGCGATACATGAACAGCGACAGCGACTCCGGGCTGGCATAGCGCAGCCATTCGTCGATGGTCAGGCCGTTGCCCTTGGACTTGGAGATCTTCTGGCCCTTGTCGTCCAGAAACAGCTCGTAATTGAAGCCTTCCGGCGGCCGGCCGCCCAGCGCCTTGCAGATCGCGCCGGACAGTTTCACGGAATCGATCAGGTCCTTGCCGGCCATCTCGTAATCGACGCCCAGCGCATACCAGCGCATCGCCCAGTCCGCCTTCCACTGGCACTTGACCCGCCCGCCGGTGACGGGCGTTTCCATCTTCTCGCCGGTCTCGGGGTCGAGATAGGTCACGGTGCCGCGCGCGACATCCCGCGCCACCATCGGCACCTGCAACACGACGCCGGTGCGCGGGTCGATCGGCAGGAACGGCGAATAGGTCGCGCCGCGCTCCGGACCCAGCGTCGGCAGGATGATCTCCATGACACGGTCGTAGTGGCGCAGCATCAGCAGCAGCGCCTCGTCGAAGCGGCCGGACGTATAGAAATCGGTCGCGCTGGCGAATTCATAGTCGAAGCCGAAGGTGTCGAGAAAGGCCCGCAGCCGGGCGTTGTTATGGGCGCCGAAGGAGGGATATTCGTTCGAGAAGGGGTCCGGCACCCGGGTCAGCGGCTTGCCGAGATGGGCGGCGAGCATCTCCTGGTTCGGCACATTGTCGGGCACCTTGCGCAGCCCGTCCATGTCGTCGGAAAAGGCGATCAGCCGCGTCTTCACCGTGTCGTCGGTCAGCACGCGAAAGGCATGGCGCACCATGGTGGTGCGGGCCACCTCGCCGAAGGTGCCGATATGCGGCAGGCCCGAGGGGCCATAGCCGGTCTCGAAGATCACCTCGTCCTTGGGCCGCGCCTTGAGGCGCGCAACGATCTTGCGCGCTTCCTCGAAAGGCCATGCCGAGGACTGTTCGGCCAGTTCACGCCAGGACGCGACGTCCGGGGTCTCAACACCACTCATCAACTCGAAACTCCGCTTTGACACCGCAACGACCAAATCCGCCGGAACGGCGCAAGACCTTTCGCACGCCCTAGAGAGGGTTGATCGGGAAATAGCGCAGCCACAGGTCCGCGAAGCGGCCGTTCTCCCAAATCCGGAACAGCGCCCAGTTCAGGGCGAGCCGCAGGGAATCGTTGCCCTTGCGCACCGCGATGCCGATGCCCTCCCCGAAATGCCGGCTGTCCAGAAACGGCCCGCCGCGAAACGCGCAGCAGTCGCCGGCCTCCGTGGCATTGAGCCATGCGGACAGCATCAGGCCGTCCCCGAACACGAGATCGGCCGCGCCGGATTTCATCGCCTCGCGGGCTTCAGTGATGTTCGCCAGCGGCATCACCTCGACCTCCGGAAACAGTTCCCGCAGATAGGCTTCATGAGCGGAGCCGGCGACCACGGCGACCTTGCGTCCCTCCAGCCGCTCCGGAACGATGTCCTGCACGGGACTGTCCTTGCGCGCGGCAAAGCGCGCCGGCGTCCGGTAATAGGGATCGCTAAAGTCCACCCGCTGGCGCAACTGGGCGGTTGGCGACATCGAGGCGATGGCTGCGTCGCCGCGGTTCTCGTTCAGGGACGGGACCAGCGTGTCGAAGCGGCGCATCTGAATGGTGCAGGAAATCTTGATCTCCTCGCAGATCAGCCGCGCGAGATCGACATTAAAGCCCTGGGGATGATCGTCGGGGCCGTAGTTGAACGGCGGGAAATCGGTTTCCGTCAGGAACCGGATCGAGGTCACGCGGGACATATCCGGCCGCTCCGGCCGCCGCCGCGGGTCCCAGAATCCCGGCACTTCAGCAAGCGGCGCCGGCCGGGCGCCGGCGGCCGGAGACTGTGCCCGCGCCGCCAAAGCGGGAGCCAGGGCAAGCAGCACAAGCGTCACAAGCATCAGCAGCAGTCCCGATGCGGGCCGCCGCCACAACCCCAGGCTTTGCAACCGCGAATACGCCACGTAAGCTCCCTGCCGGCTGGAACCAGAATCCGGAATGGCCTCGCTTATAGCGGAAGCGTGCGGCCATTTCAGGTCTTGTATGGGCGGTCATGGGGGGAACGGCGATCAAGGCCGATCTTTCGGCGTCGTGCGATGCTCGCGGCCCTAGTGTCCGGGTCCCGCAACCTGATTCCTCCCGCCAGACATTCCGGCTCTCGCGCTGTCCCGAAGTCGATTGCCTGCGCGGCCTCCTGTCGCCCGCCGTGCTGGCCGCGGCCGAGGCGAGGGCGGACCGTATCGGCACCGGCGCCGATCAGGTGCTGATCGCGCAAAACTGGATTACCGAGGCCGAATATGTCGCCGCGATGCGCCGCCATTTCGGGATCGGTCGCGATCCGCTGGACGCCCTGACCCGGATCGCCTTTCTGGACGGAGACCAGGCCCTGCTCGCCGCCGCCCGGGTCGGCATGCTGCGGCTGGCCCACGGCCAGGAAAACATCTGGGCCGTCGCGCCGCGCCATCTCAACATGCGGCTGCTCTGCCGCATGCTGGTAGAAACCCCTCATCTTGCCGCGCGAACACGGCTTGTCGGGGCAAGCGACCTGGACGCCTTCGCCCGGCGGCATGCAGCCGACCACATCGCCCGGCAGGCGACGCATGGCTTGTCCGACATGCGGCCGGACCTTTCGGCGGCGGCGCTGCCATGCCGGCGGCTTGTTACGCTCTTTCTCGCGCTGCTGGCCTGCGGCTTGCTGGCGGCATGGGCGAATGCGGCCGCGGCGATCATCGTCTCGGCGCTGCTCGCCACCGGCTTTGTCGCATGGATGGCATTGCGCCTCACCTGCGCGCTGCTGCCCGTCCAGCAAGGCCCGCCGGCGGGCCGGGCGGCCGCGGACCATGAACTGCCGGTCTATACCGTGGTCGCCGCCGTCTATCGTGAGGCCGCCACGGTGCATCAGCTCGTCGCAGCGATTCGCGCCTTCGCCTATCCGCCGGAAAAGCTGGACATCAAGATCGTCGTCGAGGCGGACGATGACGAGACCCGGGCCGCCCTCGACGCGCTGCCGCCGGGCCCACCGGTGAATGTGGTCGTCGCACCGGCCGCCGGGCCCCGCACCAAGCCCAAGGCGCTGAATGCCGCGCTGCCGCTCGCGCGCGGGCTCTATACCGTCGTCTATGATGCGGAAGACCGCCCCAAGCCGGACCAGCTTCGCAAGGCCCTCGCGGCGTTCGCTGCCGCCGGGCGCGACACCGGCTGCATCCAGGCGCGGCTGACCAACGACAATACCGGCGACGGCTGGCTGACGCGGCTGTTCACGGCAGAATATGCCGGCCAGTTCGACGCTTTCCTGCCGGCGCTGGCGGCGCTGGGTCTGCCGCTGCCGCTCGGTGGCTCCTCCAACCACTTCGACACTGCCATGCTGCACCGGATCGGCGCATGGGACCCCTACAACGTCACCGAGGATGCCGACCTCGGCTTCCGCCTCGCCCGCTTCGGATATCGCACCGGTGTGATCGCCTCATCCACTTACGAGGAGGCTCCCGCGCGCTTCGGCCCGTGGCTGCGCCAGCGCACTCGCTGGTTCAAGGGCTGGATGCTCACTTAAGGAGAACGATTTATTGTATAATAATCAATATGTTGAAAAATTTTTCAAGCAAAATCAGAGATATTGCAACACTGTCGCAACAAACGCTATTCGCCCAGCTTCGCTTGATTTGACCATGTCCAATAAGGACGGAGTGGAAACGCTGGGGCGTCCACACGGCCACAGAGCCACAAACCTTGCGGGTTCCCTTCATGGGATGTAGGTCGCCAGCATGTGCTGTGACCGTTCCTCAGTTCGCATTGCATGGGCACCGCCTCATCCGTTTCCGAACGGCAACGGACGCCATGCCGTATCATGGCCGATACAGTGCTGCAGACCGTGTACGGCTCACCATTCATCGACTGGGCCGGCGGCCATGATCTTCAAAAAATGAATGACCGCCGCAAGGCCCACATTGAGGCGTTGCGGGCCGCCGACCAGGCGACATCACGCCTCTTCTCGCCCTTGTAAAGCCAGCGGTGAAATCATCATAACCGCGAGCGTCACCGGCGCGGCCTTGACCGCCGCCAAAGCGCGGCTCTGCGCCCTCAGCCGCGGACACAAATCCAATACGATCGGCGCGTGACATTCGCTGACGCAACGATTTAAGATTTTGCGGGGGGACAGAGGATCATGGCGAGAATTGAAAACCACAAATACAGCATCCAGGAGGCGTTCCAGGAATGCTTTTACATAGTTCCGGATTATCAGCGCGAATACGTCTGGACCGATAAAGAGGTCCATCAACTCCTTGACGACATCAACGAGCAAATCGACGGCGGCAACGAACGCGAATATTTCATAGGCACGATCCTCGTATCGCCCACGGCACAAAAGAACCACTACGAGGTCATCGACGGACAGCAGCGGCTTACGACGTTCTTTCTCCTGCTGTGCGCCATGAAGCAGATGTTCAGGGGCGAAGCGCAGCACCAGATCATTACCGGCCTCATATCCGCCAGCTACGTTGATAAAAGCGGCGAGTCCCGTACCGATCTCAAATTAGAGCCGCGCTACGAAAACGCCGGCGAGATCATGGCCAAACTCGTGGAGCTGGACACCAATCCTCTGGCCGTTCGCGGCGGGATTCAGGCTGCGGGAATCCCGAGCTTTGGCTCACTGGAGAATCTGATCAACGCCTACAGCACCATCTACCGCTACCTGTCGGACAACTATGAGGATGCCTCCAAACTGAAAAGGTATTGGGGATATCTGGCAAACAACGTCGTGTTTATCCAGATTTCCACCGACGTCAGCAGTGCCCTAAAAATCTTCGAAACCATCAACGAGCGCGGAGTCGGGCTGAACCCGATGGACCTTCTGAAGAATCTGCTTTTTACCCAGGTTCCGCCGACGCAGTTCATGCAGTTGAAGAACGAATGGAAAAAGATAACCGGCCCTCTTGAGAAGGAGAAAGAGAAGCCATTACGGTTTCTGCGCTACTTCCTGATGGCCAACTACGTGATTGACAACGATCGCAGCGATGCTGTGGTGCGCGAGGACGAAATATACGACTGGTTCGTCAAGAAGGATAATGCCGCCCTCTGCGACTACCGCAACAAGCCATTCGAATTCGTCCGCAAGATCATCCGCAACGTGGGCAGCTATCTTGCCTTTGGTAACGGGCTTGGCAACGACGGTAAGCCTAACCTTCCGATGGACAGCCTGAAGCGACTCACCGGCGGCGCATTCAGTCTGCACTATGTCCTGCTCCTGGCGGCATCACCTCTTCCAAAGCCCCTGTTCGACCATTTCGTGACCCAGCTTGAGAGCTTTCTTTTCTATTACATCTTCACCAAGACTCCGACGAAGGACCTGGAGCGGAATTTCTCGCTATGGGCAGATGAGCTGAGGGGGATTGCCGGCAAATCCGATCCAGCGGAGCAACGGGGTGCCCTCAACGCTTTTGTGGCTGACCGTTTCCAGAGCAATATGGAATCAAAGGCGCAAGAGCTTTCCGACGCGCTCAAGCGCCTGACCCTTCATACCATGCAGCAGTACCGCACGCGCTACCTGCTGGCCCGGCTCACGCAGTATGTCGAAATGGCATTCACCGGACTTAAAGTCCCAGGCAGCCTGGAGCCGTTCGCCGGCCTAGAGATCGAGCACATTCTTCCGAACAAGCCAACGCCCGAGCTGCTGAAGCAGTGGGCCATTGCCTCTCCCCTGACTTCCTATGAGACCTACAAGAACCGGCTTGGGAACCTGACGCTGCTCGAAAAGCCCATCAACATCGTGGCTGGAAATGACTTTTACCGGGAGAAAAAGGCGGAGTACCAGAAGAGCGGTAACTACCTCACCCGCAGCCTTGTCGATCTTGCCGTGGTTGGCCAGAACAGCTCCGTCACCAGGATGAATGAAAAGCTGAAGGCGTTTACGGACTGGGGCGCCGATACGATCGATGAGAGGCACGACCTGCTCATTGTCCTGGCACAGGACGTCTGGCGCACCGTCTCTCTTGAGGGTTGAGACGGCCCGTCGAAAATAAGCAAGACGGCGGCCTTATGAAACTACAAAAGCTCGACAATAACATAGCGGTGCCCGGCTTCATCCTCTCCGGTGCGCCGCACCGAGCGATGATGCGAACTATACCTACTCTATAGCCCTCTAGGGCCCTCCTTGTTGCGAAATACTTGGCTCATACTCTCGAATGGCTGCCTCGCCCCGCTAACCGGACGGTCATTCTTGCTGGTATCGGCGGATTGGGCTGGCCGTGATGCCAAGGATATGTGCGTCCCACCTTGGAGAATCGTCGTCACCGTCGTGCATCTAACTAGCGGCTAGGGGCCGCTAGCGGACCATCCAGTTCAAGAGCTGACAATCGTCGCGCTGCGGTTGAGCGCTGGACGGTCCTGGAACCGCTCTAAGCCCAGCGCTGGAATTGCTTCCACGAGTTACTTTGCCGCGCGTCCCTGATCTAGCGCGAACAAGCGCTCTAGAACCTCATTGTCCGGTAGGTCGGCGGGCCAGCCATAGGCAGAGGCGACGGCATCGTCCAAAGATTGATGCGCGAGGTCCAGCCATGCAGGCTGCTGATTGTAGAGATTCGTGAGGGTTCGCTTTGCCAGTTCCTTCGCCGCAGCTTCGTTCACTGGCAAGACGCGATCGGGATAGCCCGAAACAATCTCTGGCTCGCGTTGCACAAAGTCGGCCGGGTTTAACCAGTTTTCCCGCAGTTCGTTCAAGCGCCGCGCCGCCTCCGCGATCGCCACTGCACGAGGATCGCCAGCATAGTCGGCGGCCGGAACATTGGGCGTGAGCCCCGATGGAAAAGGGAATGTCTCAAAGCAGGTCAAATTGTTGTAGCGACGCTGATTGCCAGCACCCATACGGTTGCCTATCGCCGTCGCCCATAGTTCGTGGAACCGCGATTGCAGGACGCCAAATGTCGTGTCGTCATCGCGTGGAAACACGATTAGGTTTTTGTCCGGCAGCACGGGATAGGATAGCCACGCGAAGACACGGTGCTCGGCGGTCTCCGGCATTAAGATGTAGCGCCACAGAGGTTCAATCAGCGAATGCAGCCCGGTTCGGGGACGCCATTGCTCCCACCAATGGCTTGCAGCGCCATCGCCATGCTGCATACGGAGTTCCTGGATCTGAGCACAGCGTTGATCGTGAGACCACACAATAGATCAAGACATTCCCCATTGAAGGCATGAACCATGTTACTTACAACGTGGAATAATATTTCAAAGGGGGAAATTTATGCAATCTCAGGTTGCTCCGGGTCAGAGCAGAACCAGATTGAAAGCTCTTGTGGTTGGAGGTGGTATTGGCGGGCTTGCAGTCGCTCGTGCCCTGATGCTTCGCGGTCATGACGTTCACGTTTTCGAGCGGGCAAGCACTTTCGGCGAAGTCGGTGCAGGTCTACAGGTCGGCCCCAGCGCGGTGAAGGTTCTTTATTCGCTGGGCCTTAAAGAACCGCTGCATGCTGTTGCATGTGCACCTGATCGGTTCGTTACCTTCAACTGGCAGGACGGTCGGATCCTCCATAATGAACCCTATCAGGAATCATTTGCTGCCTACGGCGCCCCCTACCTTACAGCCCATCGCGCAGATCTTCACCGCATCCTGTTGGACAGTGCGAAGGATGCGAGGTTAACAACCGGAAAGCAGGCGCTGCGGATGCAATCGATGCCGCACGGCGCCGCCGTAGAATTTGAGGACGGCAGCACCGCCGAGGGCGACATCGTGATCGGAGCTGACGGAATTCACTCAGCTATTCGAAACTCGCTCTGGGGAGCGGATCATCCCCGGTACACACACTACCTCGGCTGGCGCGGCGTTCTTCCAATGGATGATGCCTTAGCTCTGCTGGGCAAAGATGCCGCCGAGCTGCATCGTAAAAACGTCGTACTCTGGAGAAGCCCCACCGGCACCATGTTGTTCTATCCCCTACGAAGCGGCAAGCTACTAAATTTCTTTGCCGGCCGCTATACGGATGATTGGGCCGAAGAGTCTTGGACTATCCCCTCAAGCCAATCGGAATTGTTGGCAGCCTTTGATGGCTGGCCGAAAGAGCGACTGGAGATCTGTCGCCTCATGCCAGAAGTATTCAAATGGGCATTCTTCGACCGGGATCCGTTGCCGCGGTGGACTAAGGGCCGCGCGACCTTGCTGGGGGATGCTGCACATCCCATGATGCCAACCTTGGCTCAGGGCGCCGCGATTACGATCGAGGATGCCTTCGCATTAGCCCGAAACCTTGATCACTCGTCGGACGATCCTGCTGGTGCCCTCCTGAATTATGAAAGGGAGCGTATCGAGCGAGCCACACGAGTTCAGACGCTCTCCCGTCTCCAATTCGAGGACAATCGGCAAGTTCCACCGCCGCCTCCCAGGGACCGTACGTGGATATTTCGGCACGACGTGACAGTCGCATGATCCGAATGAGGCAGGGCCGCATTGCCCTGCCTCATTCGGCAAACTAACGCAGTTCCACCTTAATTCGGCCGCTGTCAATGAACTGACGCAGCTTTGTAATATCCTCGCTGATCAAGTCGGCATGCTGACTTGGTGACGCCGGAGATGCCGGCGCAATCCCATTGTCGAGCATTAGCTTCCTTACCCTGTCACTGGTTGCTGCGGTCCGAACTACGTTGTTCAGTTCGGACACCACATTATCAGGTATGCCAGCGGGCCCGAGGAGGCCGAGCCACCCCAGGAAACTGAATTGTGGCAAGCCCTGCTCCAGGATCAGCGGCACGTCGGGCATCGGAGTAAAGCGTTCCCGCGAACTAATCGCCAGCGCGCGTATCTGACCTGCATCAATATATGGACGCGCTCCGGTAGCGAAGGCAACATCGATTTGGCCCGATATCAAATCCGTGATCATGGGCGCTTCGCCCCGATAAGGAATATGCGTGACGCTGGTTTTGGTTTCCAGAGCCAGCATTTCGGCCGCAAAGTGAGATGCTGAAGCTGTCGACGCGTTTCCAAATTTTAAGTTGCCTTTTTTGGCCGCATCGGACGAAAGCAACTCGTTCAGCGTCTTATAGGGTGACGAGGCGGGAACGACCAAAGTATAGGCGCTAATGCCCACATATCCAAGAGGTGTGAAGCCTTTAACGGGATCGTATAGCGGAGACTTGTCGGTCAGGATGGGCAAAGAAAATGTCGAAGGGTTCGCAAAAAGCAAAGTGTATCCATCCGGAGCCGAACGAGCCACATGCGCAGCGCCAATCTTCCCGGAGGCTCCCACACGATTTTCCACAATGACTGTTTGATTGAACTTCTGCCGCATCTCCTCGGCGAGAACTCTGGCAGTGAGATCTGAAACTCCCCCGGCGGGCGTTCCCACTACAATTTGAATTGTCCTGTTGGGGTAGTCTTGCGACTTAGCACTTGATGTCACTACGGCAAGCGCGCATGTGCTAAAAAACACCAACTTCCATCGTTTCATCGTTTGATTTTCCTCCCCAATTTGGCGTCGATTCTTAAATTCGACTTCAGATGAAAAGCTACGTGGATCCTCTCTTGCAGACAGTATCCAGAATGGAGATCACCCTAACGGCTCAGATCGGACGGCACGTCGCCATAGCTGCCCAAGACGTCGGCATCCATCGCTGTTCAAGCAGCTGCCATATGATCCCCTCAAGGACTTCGACAATGTCACGTCGGTGTTCAAAGCCGCGTGCCGATGCACTGGAGCGGCCAATATGCTGGCTGCGCCGGCACCGGCCCGCTCGCGACACCAGACAACGACCCCCTACCGGCCAACCCGAACTCAAGCATGTCGCAGTCCGGCTCAGCCGCGAGTCGATTGCCTGGGCGGGGGTTCTCATCAGCCGTCGAAGCCTGCGCCCGACAGGATTCGTGCACTGGAGCCGCCACGCCATCGCGGGTGGCTGGACCTGCGATCCGTGCGGAACGGAAACGCCAGACCAGGGCGTGCCTCGCCCTCCAGACGAGCGATCCATCTCGCGAAGCAGCCCGATACTCGGCACTAAATACCCTATCTGCTGCAGCCGGACACTCGGTCTTACGTATCGCGATCATCCAGAAACTAATAGTTTCTCTGCATTCTCGGGCTTTAGGAGACCAAGATTCGCGCGCAGCGTTTTTCCTTCGTAAGCTGTACGAAATAGCCCACGCCTCTGCAACTCAGGAATGACAAGGTCGACGATCGCCTCCAACCCCTTCGGCATGATCGGAGGCATGACGTTAAACCCGTCGGCCGCGCCCTCTGTCAGCCATTCCTCCATCTTATCTGCCACATCCGCTGGCGTACCAATGACCGAGACATGGCCTCGTGAGGCGGCAAATCTCGTATAGAGCTGCCGAACCGTGAGCTTGTCGCGCCGCGCGATCGCAAACATCATCGAAGACCGACTGCTTCTCATCCACTCATCATCAGCAATATCCGGCACTGGTTCGTCCAATGGATATCCGGACATATCAATACCAAGACGCTCGCTCAGCAATCCCAGCCCGATCTCGGGATGAATCAATTCCTGAAGCTGGCCGAACTGATCCTGCGCCTCTTGCCGGGTCGGCGCCACGCTGACGAGCATACCCGGCATGATCTTGACGCCATTCGGATCCCGCCCCCCTTTCTGCACGCGCTCCTTGAGGTCCGAATAGAAGACCTTCGCGGTATCGATGGAGTCCTGCGCAGTGAATACGACTTCAGCATATTCCGCGGCCAGGTCCTTTCCATCGTCCGACGCTCCAGCCTGAACCAACACGGGATGCCCCTGTGGCGACCGCGACACATTCAGCGGCCCTTGAACTTTGTAATACTCTCCTTCATGGCCGAGATGATGCATCCGCGAGGGATCGAAATAGACGCCGCCTTCCCTGTCGCGGATAAAAGCATCGTCATCCCAGCTATCCCACAACCCACGCACGACCTCGGTAAACTCCCGCGCGCGCCGATATCGCTCCGCCTTGGCCGGATGGGGCTCCGCTCCGAAGTTCTCAGCGACCAGGGGACTTCCCGTCGTCACCACGTTCCATCCGCTTCGGCCACCGCTGATGAGATCCAGGGAAGAGAACCGACGCGCAACGTTATAGGGCTCTTCAAAGCTCGTGCTGGCAGTCGCCACCAGGCCGATATGACTCGTTCGGGCTGCGATGCCAGTCAAAAGCGACATCGGCTCGATCCAGCTCACATAGTGGGTTCGATGCAGCGATTTCTTCTGGGCCGTATAGACGGTCGCAGCATCGGCGCAGAAGATGAAATCAAACAAACCTCGCTCGGCAAGCTTCGCCATCTCCACAAGATGCTCGAAATTTTCGCCTGCATCTGCCTGCGAATCCGGATGACGCCACGCGGCGATATGGTGTCCGACAGGCCTCAGAAAAAATCCCAGTTTAAGCTGCCGACGAGATTCCATCATACCCCCGGTCATCAGAACAAGCGTCAGCCACCGCCACGATCAGCACATGCCAAGCCACAAACCTTGCTGACATCACTGCGGCTCAACTCCAGATTCGCCAACCATCATACGCCATTTTTCGGTCTGCGCCCCAATGAACGACGGAATCTGAGCCAGAGGCAGCGCAAGCGGCTCCGCGGCAGCATTGCGGAGATATTCGCGAGTTTCAGGCATCGCCGAAATTTCCGCTATCCATTCATTCAGCTTGGCGACGATGTCACTCGGCGTTCCTTTCGGGGCAGCCACAGCCATCCAGCCGCTCAAAGCATAGCCTGGAAGGCCCGCCTCAATCATCGATGGGACGTCTGGAGACGCACTGATCCGTCGGTCCATCGTAATGGCAAGCACTTTTAACCCACCTTGCCTTTCTCGTGCGAGCGCTGCTGTCGCATCAACAACAGCAAAATCGATGTCCCCGGCTATCACATCCCTGAGAACATCCTGAGAGGTCTTGTATGCAACAAATCCGGCCTTCACGTTTGCGATCTTCTTGAACATTTCTCCGGCAATGCGCCCGGTGGTTCCGCTCGCACCATACAGCGCTTTCTCCTTCGCCCGAACGACATCCAGCAAACTTCGAACATCTCTGATACTGGAATCCTCTCGGGCCACAAGCATGAATCCATATTCAGCGGTTGTAGCAACAATGGTGAAGTCGCGATCTGCATCGTACGGCAACTGCTTAAATAGGAACTGGTTCGACACGAAATTAGCTGTAGCTCCCCAGAGCAGCCGATAGCCATCCGGCTTTGACTGCGCGATGTCCTGCGACGCCAGATTTCCCGTGGCGCCAGGCTTGTTCATGACGGTGACGGCCTGTCCGGAAAGCACACTTAGCTGCCTGGCATAATAACGAGCAAGAATATCCATGCCGCCGCCCGCTGCATAACCCGCTACGATCTCAATGCGACGGGAGGGGTATGTCTCTGCAACGCAAGAGCCGCCCAAAAATATTGCGACGAGGACACCCGCAAAGAAACGAGCCATGCTAACCTCCCGAACAATCGTCAGATTTTTAAAACAAGCGACCGTACCACTACGATTCAGTACGGCCGCTAATTTGCGCGCCGCCCGTCCATTCCCACTTTCCGTCCTGATTGAGCTTCACCTGCCCCCCCGTTCGCCAGGTATCGATCTCCGGAACGATTTCACGACCATCACGACTACCTCGCGCTGCCATCAGATCCTGAAAGGACTTTGGCCCGTCATGTAGTGCTGCTTCAAGCGAAGGAAACGTCGGCGCATCATATTTTGGATAATCCGGAACGGTCAGCGCTATCGACCGCTTCGAAGTGAAAGGAAACGTGCAGTCAAATCCTGCCTTGGCCTGAACCCGACCGCCCTCCAGCGAGGGGTCTGTCGGCAAGGCCCGCATTCCAGTCTGGATCACAAAATCCTTGTCGGCCTGAAAACGAGTCGCGAGTGCCCAGTCCATCTCCTCATGAGAATAAACATCAATATCCGGGTCTACGACAAATACATGCTTCACATTCGCCAGACAGCCGAAAACGGCGGCAATCGCATTCCTCGCTTCTCCTGGCACTCGCTGTCGTAGCGCCACACGGACATTGAACATACCACCGCTGGCGCTGGTCGCATGGACAGCGATCGGCTCCCGGACCGCGGTAGCCAGCGCTTGCCACACCGTCACCTCCGTGCGGACGGCCATCAACTGCGCAGAGTCAGTGTAGCTCATCGTACGTCCGGCGATGGTCATGGTCTGGAACAATGCATCGTGCCGTCGCGTGATCGCGGTGACCCTGAACACCGGATTTGGCTTGACGATTCCATAGTAGCCAAGAAACTCGCCATAGGGTCCTTCCGGCTCTATATGACCCCCGGCATCGAGGTAGCCTTCGATCACCATCTCGGCATCCGCAGGAACGTGAAGATCGTTGGTGATGCATTTCACGAGCGGAAGCGGAGACTGCCGCAAAGACGCCATCAGACCAAGCTCATCCGACGCAATCCGGAACTGCGATGCCAGCGAATCGAGCGGGTGGGATCCGATAACAAAGGAGACTGGAAGGTGCTGCCCCCGCGCGGCGGATTGTTCATAAATTGCGCGAAGGTCGCTCGGTGCCGTTAAGCCGATCCCCGTCTCCCTCGCATTCCGCAACATCAAGCGGCGAATGCCTGTATTGGTGTATCCTGTCTGCCTGTCAAAAGAGACATCCAATGCCGCGGATATGTAAAGCCCACCATCAAGGCCATGCTGAAGATGAACCGGATATCGCAACAGATTTGCATCTTCACCTATCTCGACTATCTCCTGGACCGGAGCCTGATCCCTCCCAATGTGAGCAAACTCCGGTGCATTATTCAGTCGCCTCATGACCTCTCTGGTTACCTCTGACACTGAGGTATCGAGCGCCAAAGCGAGCCGGCTTCGCGTTCCGATAACATTTCCGACCAGTTCGGCGCGTTCCGGACCAACTGACTGCAACCAAACTGCCTTTCGATTGCCATCGATAATTCTGCCTACGTCGGCCAGATCCACCGCGTCCAGACGGGTGTCAATTTCATCTTCCGGAAGGCGCTCGACGAATCGCCGGAGGCGGAATCGATCTAGATCGACATCAGATCGCAATTGATAGGCAAACTGATCCATGCCCATATCCTCACCTATCCCAGGATCCATCATCAGTACGGCTTGATCCCGGCAGCCGTGATAAGGCTGCGCCACTTTTCCTTTTGCGCTCGAAGAAACTGCCGAGTTTCAGCTGGCTTCAGCATGAAGCTCTCATAATAATTATCATGCAGAAATTTCTGCGTTTCTGGATCGGCCATCGCCTTGCCAAGCCAACTCCGCAGCGCCTCAATAGTGTCCGGCGAGGTTCCAGCGGGTGCCGCAAGCGCCATCCACCCGGTCACATCGAATCCGGGAACCCCTGCTTCCGACAAAGTCGGGATGTCCGGCGCCATCGACATACGGCGTGGCAGCGTGACGCCAAGGATTTTCAGCCGACCGGTCTTCGCGTGTTGTATTCCATAAGGCACATCGACAATCGCGAAATCGAGATCCCCCGCCGAAACATCGCGAATGACTTCCTGCATCGCTTTGTAGGTAACGTACTGAGCCTGTATTCCCGCCAGCGATTTGAAATGCGACGCCATAGCCATGGTAGTCGAGCCCAGGCTGCCATAGGTCGCCTTTGGCTTCGCAGCTAGAAGTGTTTTGAGTTCCGCAACTGACGATGCAGGCGAGTCGGCTCGTGTGACGAGCAAAAATCCATACTCGACGACAGTGGAAACAAGCTCATAGCTCCCGATGGGGTCATAGGGGAGATCCTTGAACAGGATAGGATTGGCTGCAAAGGTAGCTGTCGGAGCCCAAAGAAGTTGATGCCCATCCGGCTTTGCCGCTGCCACCTCTCGCGCCGCAAGGTTTCCGCCTGCTCCCGGCCGGTTGGCAATGATGAACTGCTGACCCGACATCTCCGAAAACTTGCTCGCAAAGAAGCGGGCCGCCAGGTCCATTCCCCCGCCCGCAGCGTAGCCTACGGAAATGGTCACAGTCCGCGCAGGGTATTCCGCTCCATATGCCGGCCCTGCCACCAGCGCGCCCACAACGGCGAAGATCCCGCCGAATTTTGCCAGCGTCATGATCCAGTTCCTCCCCCGACCGCATCTGCTTCATGAAACGGGATGCGTGTCGTGGCGGATCTTAAGTTATTGCCGACTTGGCGGGAATGGCCCATTCTGGAAGCAACGGTATTTCCAATTCGAGAATTCTTCATGGACCGCGTCGAATGTCTGAAAGCCTTTCTCGCCGTTGCCGAAGCAAGGAGCTTCATTCGCGCATCAAAAAAGCTTCGCGTCTCTTCGTCGGTGATTACAAAGCGCGTCCAGCATCTGGAAGCCGCTCTCGGCACCCGCCTTTTTCACCGCACCACTCATCATGTGACGCTTAGCGAGTTTGGGGAGAAGTGCTTTCATGATGTTGCGAAGCTAGTCCGGTCGTTTGATGACTTCTATGAGCCCAATCGCCCGACTGACTACACGGTCTCCGGGCCGTTGCGCATTAAAGTGCCCGGTGTTCTCGCTTTACACAGTTTGTCCAAGGCATTTGCGCGATTCCAACAGCAAAACCCTCAGATTCAGTTGGATATTGTCGTCGTGGACCGGCCGGTTAATCCACTTGAAGAAGGTTTCGATATAGCCGTTGGCATTTCGCCACCCCCTTATGCCGGTGTATTCAGCACCTCGCTACGCCCGTTCAAACGGATCTGCGTTGCGTCGCCGGCTTACATAAAAAGAAGAGGACGTCCCGTTCGGCCCCACGATCTCACCAATCATGATTGCCTTGTTATCCATCAGCACGGCTCGTTTTGGTCCTTCAAAGGAAACGACGCTCCCGTACAAGTAGGGGTAGATTCATGTTTCACGGCGAATTCCGTGACCACGCTACTTGACGGAGCCATCAGCGGAATAGGGATCGCACTAATTTGGGAGCCTCTTTGTCGTCAGGCAGTCAAGTCGAGCAAGCTGGTTCCTATCCTCGAAGATTATCCTGCGATTGATTCATGGATTGCCGCCCAAGTCCCTCAAGATCGCGTTGATTCATTTCGCAACCAGCGCTTAATAGAGACCGTTAGAAAAGCTCTCGGATAGAGTATCTGGCGGCGTCAATTGTCAGAACCGTTCCCATCCGGTTCTGCTGTAGCCTTGGACATCGGATCAGGATTCCTTTCCGGACTGCACAAGCCTTCAGACCAATTCTTCTTCTGATGAATGGCGCGAATCGCATTCCAACGATCATCTCTTTGGATGGAAGGACCTGATCTCATTGCGTATTGAAGCGCACGGAGGCGGTGATGGTCCGATTGACGCCCGGCGGCAGCGCGGGAACGGGCGAAGCCCTCCGGACGAGCGAGAGGACTTCCTGATCGAGCTCGCTGAACCCGGATGACCGCGCAAGCGCGACCGATAAAACGTTCCCGGCATCGTCAATGGTGAATCGCGCGTAAGCGATGCCGCGTTCGTTGCGCGCCCGCGCGCCAGCCGGATATCGCTTGCGCTGCTCCAGATGGGCCATCAGCCGGGATTGCCAGTTTGCCGGGGATACGGACGAGAGGCCGGATGTGGTCTGCCTCGCCGCCGTAACGGTGGACTGACGGACCTGCGCAGCAGCCTGCATCGCCGCACGGGATTGCCGCGACGCCGGCTGGCTGCGCGGGAGCGGCCGCTCCCGCTTCGGCTGGGCGACCGGGAGCGGGACCTCGACCTTCTCCACCGGCGAGGGCCTTTCCTCGACAACCTCCTCATCGACCGGCTTCAACGGCTCCGGCGCGGGCGGGTCCGGCGGATTCTTCTCCGGCTCTTCGTGCTTCTGCTCCACCTGCGCCACGGCTTGTTCGGCGGATTGAAGGTCCGGGGTGACCTCGTTCATCTCCGTATCTGTCGCCTGGGGCGCTTCATCGAACTCGATCATGATCGCCGCGGGCGGAGCACCGTCTCCAATGACGACCGGATCGGCCCGCAGCATCCACACCAGCGCTCCCAGACGAATGCCGATCACCAGCATCTCGGAGGCAACCCAGCGGATCGCCTCAGCCACCCCGAGTTGCCGTACGCTCAGCCCGCCGGGAATATTCATGACCGGGTCGGTCCGCCAAGCGCACCCTGGTCGCCCTTGCTCTTTGCTACCCCAGTCTCGGCGACGACCAGAAGCTCAGGCGCCCCGGAGAAGATTTCGAACTATCTATTAAGGCTCCTAATCTGATCGCCCCACCCCCACTTTGTCGCGCAACTCTACCATACTCATGTGATTTTTGCAGAAATAGCATGAGTGACCTAGCTTTGGAGACTCGAAGCCGCCACCTCCAAGGCAATGATCGATAGGCTAGCCATTGAACCTGACGTCCCCTCAGATACCGCCTCCGCAATGAATAATCTGCCCAGTGATATAGGCAGCATCGTCACTAGCCAGAAAGGCAATGGTCGCGGCCTGCTCTTCCGGAAGGCCATGACGAGCTAGAGCACGATGTGATAGTTTCCGTGCTTCCTGCCGATACTCATCCACCTTTTCGGTCGGCTCTGCCATTACGCCCGGCGCGATGGTGAGACGATTGGTGATGGAATCCTTGGAGGTCACGACACCGGGCGCAACAGCGTTCACCCGGATTCCATAGCGGCCATTCTCCTGCGCCAATGTCCGGGTAAGCGCATCGACCGCCCCTTTGCTCGCCGCATAGGGCGCCCGATAAAGTCCGCCGGTCGTCACCATGGAACTGAGATTCACGATGGCGCCGCCCCCCCGCGCGATCATATAGGGCAATACTGCATGGCACGACCACAGCGTCGTATACATCGAACGTTCCAGCTCGCGCTGGATCTGATCTTCAGTGTACAAATGGAAAGGTTGCCACCAGATCGTCCCACCGACGACGTTCACGAGGACGTCAATTTGTCCGAAAGATTCCGTCACATCCCGCATCAGACGGCTGGTTTCCGAGAGCTGGCTGACATCCGCAATACGACAAATCGCGTGGACACCGGCCTCGGTGAGCTGGCGCAGAGTTTCATCTGCCGTCTCGGCGATCCGATCCGTCACGACGACGATGGCGCCTTCAGCACCGAGACGCCGTGCGGCAGCACGGCCGATGCCCTGCCCCGCACCCGTCACGATACAAACCTTTCCCTTGAAGCGCATCGCTCCTGCGGCGCCGGGATCGAGTGAGAATGCATTCACCATCGCGGCGCCATATCCTCAGCAAGCTCGACACGCCAGTCAACATCAGCAGGCAACAGGCTATCATGAGCCCTGACCTTGCCATGACTCACCGGATTAAGCCCCCTTGGCGGGCGCCCCTCTTCAACATCGCGAATTGCCTCCAGAAGCAAGCGGCGCATGGCCACGATCGCCTTGTCAGTGCTCCCGAGAAACTCCTTCGAGCGATCGACTATCGGCCCCATGTTTTCCTGAAGCGCGAAATCCTGCGTATTGATACCTTTCACGCCTGTGAACGAAACTGTCTTCTGCAAAGTACGATCGATCAGATAGTCGTTGCTCTGGTTCTGCTTCAGACGGAATGTTCCCGGAATTAGATCATCGTCCCCACGCCCAGCATAGGCTTCATACTCTTTGGCATAGGTCAGCGGAATTGGTGAACTTTCATCATAGCTATACATGAAGTTATAGACATGGGTTGTCACGTCATCGATCGGCACCCATAGGTGCCCGTCGATCTTGGGATACTTTGGCGGCGCAACCCCGAACCCGCGGACGTTCCCGCGCATCTGCTGGTGCGGCATGATATACTGATAAACTCGAATATATTTCTTTTCATCCCGGCTTTTCCGGGTCGAAACGTAGCAATAGCCATAGTCCGTTACATCAACGTCCAGCCGCGGAGCGCCGTCCTGGCTCGGTAGCCAGTTCTTATCGCTGACGTTATCGTTGTGCAGAAACGAGACGTGCGCTGTATCCAGCCCACCTTCGAGAGCCTGAAGATAGTTACAACTCTCAAAAGTCTTGGAAACAAACCGATGGGTCTCTGGTGCGCGGAGCCATTCATAGTTGGGCTCTGGCGGCCTGTGCTCCGGAGGCCCCATGTAGGTCCACACGATTCCGCCCTTTTCAGTGCAGGGATAGGACGTAATGCGAACTCGATCTTTCAGCTTACTGTCCGGCGCCTCGGTGGGCATCTCCACGCACGCGCCATGACGATCGAATTTCCAGCCGTGATAAACGCAGCGCAAACCACAGTTCTCATTCCGTCCAAAGAACAACGGTGCGCGACGATGTGGGCAGAAGGCATCTAGCAAGCCGACTTTGCCATCTGAGTCACGGAAAGCGATGAGGTCCTCGCCAAGAAGTCGCACACGCACTGGCTCGCCGTCATTCTCCGGCAGCTCCGAGGAAAGGAGCGCTGGCTGCCAATATCGGCGGAATAGATTTCCTGCTGGTGTTCCGGGGCCAACGCGCACTAGTCGCTCGTTGTCTTCTGGCTTCAACATCTTTCATCTCCGATTCATGATCTCAGCCGAACGGCTTTGACCAACGTACAATGCTCGCGACTTCAACCGCGCCTAGTTGGTGCAGCACAGAGCCCGCTACTCTTGGAATGCGACATCTCGCGTTCTTCGGAACTGGGGGAGCACGATCAGCAGAACGAGCAAAACAGCCGAGATCAACAACGTCAGCGAGATAGGGCGCTCCAAGAAGACCAACGGGTCCCCATCGGACAGGACCAGCGAGCGCCGCACATTGTCCTCCATCAGCGGCCCGAGCACGAAGCCGAGCAGCAGCGGTGCCACCTCGCATCCCAGCTTGATGAAAACGTATCCGAGCACAGCGAACCCAGCCATGAGTACCACCAGGAACGTGCTTGTATTGATCCCGTAGGTCCCCACGCAGCACAGGACCAGGATGCACGGGAAAAGAATTCGATACGGAACCCGCAGCAAGCTCACCCAAACCCCGATGAGCGGAAGGTTGATCACCACCAGCATCAGATTGCCGATCCACATGCTGACGACGATGCCCCAGAAAATCTCCGGCCTGTCGTTGATGATCGCAGAGCCGGGGGCGATACCTTGAATCATCATCGCGCCCATCATTACGGCCATCACCGATGTCGAGGGGATGCCGAGCGTCAGAAGCGGAATGAAGGACGTCTGGGCTGCAGAGTTATTCGCAGATTCCGGACCGGCTACGCCCTCAATCGCGCCTGTTCCGAATTCAGCGCGAGACCGAGAAACCTTCTTTTCAAGCGTGTAGGCTGCAAAGGACGCAAGGATTGCGCCCCCGCCTGGCAAGATGCCCAGAAGCGATCCAAGGCCAGTTCCACGCAGCACTGCTGGCAATGCAAGTTTTGCTTCCTCCGCAGTTGGCCATAGGCTGCCAATCTTGGCGGGGATGCTGCGATTCTCTGGAGCCTTTTCGAGATTGTTCATGATCTCAGCAAGACCGAACAATCCTATTGCAACGGGTACAAAATCGATGCCGTCATAGAGGTCTGGCGCGTCGAATGTGAAACGTGTGATTCCGCTTTGAACGTCGGTACCCACCAGGCCGAATAACAGGCCCAGCACCACCATGCATACCGCTTTAAGTGGCGAACCTTGAGCGAGAATGACGGCTGCCACTAGGCCGAAAACCATCAAGGAAAAGTATTCGGGCGAGCGAAATTTCTCAGCGAACAATGCAAGAATCGGTGCGAAGCCAGCCACGACCAATGTTCCGAAACACCCGGCCACAAAGGATCCGAGCGCAGCAACAGCCAAGGCTGCGCCGGCTCTGCCGCGGCGCGCCATCTGATAGCCCTCGATGCAAGTGACGGCGGCCGATGTCTCCCCTGGCAGATTAACCAGGATCGCCGTCGTGGAGCCCCCATACTGTGCGCCGTAATAGATACCCGCCAACATGATCAGCGCCCCGAGCGTGTCGAGCCCGAACGTGATCGGCAGCAGCATTGCAATCGTCGCCAGGGGCCCGATTCCTGGAAGGACGCCGATGAGCGTACCAAGCAGACATCCGGTGAGGCAGAGCAACAGATTGGTCGGCGTGAATGCGCCTGCGAAACCTAGCGACAAGTTGGCAAGAATATCCATGTCACACGTTCCAGAACCAAGCGGGAATGGGTTGGCCGACGCCATAAATGAAGATGCCGACACAGGCGAGGCCGACCATCACAGCCACGATCAAGACCTCCAGAGGCCGCGACTCTCGACTAGCAAGCGATCCCACAGCGGCCGTTAGCGCCGCGGCGATGAAAAGACCGGTCCGCTCGACTAAAACCGCAAAAAGCAAAATTGCGATGACGATAAAAAGCTGCGGACGCAGCACACCTGTCGGGATGTTCTCCCCTTCCATGGCAAGACTTCGCACGGCAACGAGCAATCCCATCCCGGTCAGTATCCAAGCAAGGATCATCGGAAACCAGCCGGGCCCCATACTGGTAGCACTGCCTATCTCATAAGCGCGCCCTAGCAGCATCGTGGCAACGCCGAAAGCCATGAACAGAAGACCGGACCAGAAGTCCTTGGAGTAGAATGCACGACTCATCGGCTAGCTCTGCTTTGGAAATGGTGGAGTGCGCACCGTATCGAGATGCGTCACTCCAGGAAGCGTCACCGAACGAACTTACTTTGCTTCGATGCCGGCTTGCTTGACCATCAAGCTCCACGATTCGATATCGTCCGCAAGGATCTTCGCGGCAGCGGCACCGTCGCCGCTACGGATCACGCCCGCCGAATTCTCGAAGAACGTCTTCGTTTCCGGCAATGCGGAGATGCGATTCACCAGGCTACCCACCGTCGCAACGATTTCGTTCGGCGTCTTGGCTGGCAAGAATGCACTCCAGTTTACGCCGATATCGTAATCCGAAATGCCGCTTTCTTGCATGGTCGGAATGTTAGACATCGACGGGAGACGCTCGTTGATCGTCACAGCGATGGGTTTCACACGACCGTTCTTGATCATGCCGTAACCGCTCGAATCGATCAGCATGAACGTGATGTCGCCCGCATTTATATCCGCCACAGCATCCGGCGCGGTTCGGTAGCCGACCGCCGTAGCGCTGACGCCTGCACGCGCTTTGTACATTTCAGTGCCGACAAACGACACCGTATTGACGTGGGCATACTTCGAGCCAGGCTTGGATTTAAGATAGGCTGTCAGATCAGCGACGCTGGAAATGGGCGAGTCATTCTTCACCACCAGAAAGAAGGTGGTGCGGACAAACGGGGCAGCTGGTTTGAAATCCTTCACCGAGTCAAAAGGAAGGCTTTTAAATAGAAACCGGTTCCCCGCCATGCTTGAACTTGCGGCGAAAAGAATGGTGTGGCCGTCAGGGCGGGCGTTGGAGACTGTTGCAGCGGCGATGTTGCCAGCCGCGCCAGGCTTGTTCTCGATCACCACGGTATTTCCGGTCAGCTCTTGCATCTTGTTGCCGTAGTAGCGCGCAAGAATATCGGCGCCGCCCCCGGCCGCGAATCCAACTACGATACGGATGGGCTGGGAGGGATAGCTGGGCTGCGCTGCCACCACCCCGCTGAGGAGCGCTGTAAGTCCAAGCGCCAGTGTGAAAGCCTTGATCATGAATATTCCCCCCTCTGGCATCAGTACCGACGCTCAGTGTTGCTTCAGGCTTCTGAACCGCATTGCGTTGAGCCGATTTAGAACTACGCAAAAGTTTAGACGGAGAACCAGTATATTATTCTTGTATAGATGTAAGTTTATCTTATACCGTTGAAAACTACCGAGGAGTTCCGCGTACCCCATGAAAGCTATCGACAAGATTTCGCTGCGTCAGATCAGGTACTTTCAGGCCATCTGTGAACATGGAAGCCTCAGCACTGCCGCCCGTCTGCTGCACGTTTCCCAACCCGCCCTGGGTCTCCAAATCAAGCATCTTGAAAACTCCCTTGGAACCGCCCTGTTCGAGCGCCACGCCCGCGGCGTCACTCCGACCCGGACCGGGATGATCTTTCTTAGGCACACCAAGCGTGCGCTCGATGCGCTGACGGAAGCGGAAGAAGCTATCGTTCTGGAGGCACAGCTCCGTCCCATCGAAATCCTGATGGGCATCACAACGACAGCAGGAAAAGGGCTCGTTAGCACGCTGATGGAGGCGGCGGCGGCCTGCAAACCGCAGCTTCATCTCTCCTTCCATGAAGGCATGAGCGACGAGCTACTCAAGATGCTTTCTTTGAGGCAGTTGCAAGCTTCTCTCTGCTATCGCGGCGAGGAGGCCGTCATCGGCTCCATGACGCCGCTATATCGCGATGAATTCGTTTTGGTGGGCAAACCAAGAATCCTTAAAGGCTCCGTCAAACGGGTTTCGTTTCAAAAGCTCAGTCAGTATCCGCTCGTCGTTGGCCCCCCCGACCAAGGCAGCCGACAGTTTCTGGAACGAGAGGCTATCAAGCGCGGCGGTCGCATACGTGCCGAGATTGAGATGAGTTCACTATCGCTCAAGCACGAGATGGTCTTTAGACACGACAAATGCATGATCGTTCCTTATGGGCGATTTCTTCCCGAGGTACAGGCAGGCACCTTAGGGATGGTTCGCCTGAGCCCGCCACTATTTAGAACAATGATCCTGGCCGTAGCTGAAGGTGTACCGCCGCAAATCAGAGGCGAAATTCAAAGAATCGTAAAAAGCTGCGTCTCATCCCGAATTGTCGACGGCCATCTCGGATGGCTTAGCCCTACGTCGGATTGAAGCACATCGGGCAGCGCCAATTTTGTCACGCCCAACATCGAAGGATGACCAATTTAGCCGTAGAATAGAAGGTATGCTTGCAGAGCATTTTCCGGATGCGGCGACATCCGGTTCCACCGTCTATGCCGCAGGAATTGGCACATCTCGGCCAGCTTGATAGAATCAATCAGTCGTTAATCTGATGATTGAGATGGCTGGCAAACAGGCACGTGTTCTGAACAACGAACAGATACATAGCCTTCTGACCCTTGCCGCACAGACTCGCTATCCTGAACGCAACCGCGTCATTGTCCTGCTTTCCATCAAGGCCGGCCTGCGGGCGGGCGAGATCGCCAAACTGACCTGGGAGATGGTTCTTGGACCTGACGGCGAGATCCGTCCCACGATCGAGGTTTATGATCGCATCGCCAAGAAAGGCAGCGGTCGGAGGGTCCCCCTGCATCCGGATTTGCATCAAGCACTGCGATCCCTGCAGCAGATCTCGCCTTGCCAAGGACCGGTGATCCGATCTGAGCGAGGTGGCGGCATGACGCCGGCGGGTGTCGTGCTCTGGTTCGGTCATGCCTATCGCGCAGTCGGCCTTGTCGGCTGCTCATCCCATTCGGGAAACCCTCAGCGGCGGACGGGTCATGATCACACGGGGCGTCATCGCACTCGGCACCCCGGCCCTCCAGCGCACCCTCGAAAAGGTGGCGGCCTACGACGCCTTCGATCCGGGAAACGACCCCTACGGCGAGCATGATTTCGGAGCCATTGAGGTGGTCGGCCGCAGACTCTTCTTCAAGATCGATACCTACGACCTCACCCTCACTGCCCAATCCGAGAACCCGGCCGATCCCGCCGTCACCACAAGGGTCCTCACCGTCATGCTCGCAGAGGAATACTAAGGTTGTGGGGATCGCTTAGGACCAGAGGGCTTTGGTCTCATCAGCAGCTCATGCACGGCGAACTGCGCCTCCGTGAGCGGCACGCCGCTCAAAAGCCAATATTCTTTGCAACACTGCGCTATCCCCGGGACATTGACCTTGTGCGGCTGAGCGCCAATCTTATCAGCCGTCCTCGTAGTCTTCTTGATCCGTACCAGAGCAAGCCGCAGTTCGATCAAAGCCTTGCTAGATCCAAGCTCAGCGATACGGTCGACACCGAAGAAATAGATCCATCCGGGCCAATAAAACTCGGAATCTAAATCTAACACGCGCAGACGCAGAGCCCACGAACCATAACCTAACTCATGCGAATTCGAGAAAAGCCGCATGAGTCTCGCGCGAAGATTGTATCTTCCGCCAATGCAAGGAGACGGCGCCGATTATGTGTCGATCTCGGTGCCCGAGTTCGGCCCGCGCAAGCTCTTCGTCAATCTCGGCCGCGCCGCGGGATCGGAGAGCGACGAAGAGTTCGCGGTGATCTGGAACCCGACCGAATATACCTCGCGATCGTCTCCCGCTCGATCCCGGTATAAACAAACTTCTGGCCCCCCGGAACCAGTGCGTGCGGACCACTTTGCGGGTGATTTCCTGCCGGATGGTTGGTCAGCTCCCGCCCCCTTGAGGGCGGGCGGGGCCTGCGGCCCGCGAAATCGCGCAAGCGCGGCCCTAGTCATGAATCAAGCACGACGTTTTCTTTCAACCCAACTGCATCCAACGACCAGGATTCGCAAAAAAAGGTTGGGGGAATGCGCCGGCACAGCCAAATCGATCGAATTCCGGTGCTCGCCTAGGGCCTGATCTGAAGGTAAGAGTAGCGTCTCGTTCGTCGATCTCTCGTAGAGTGTCGGATACAGGCGATGGCCAGAAAGACAAAAGTCCAAGGTAAGTCAGAGGGGCAACGCGGTGTTCAATCCATCGAAGTAGGGTTCAAGATTATCCGCGCGCTAGAAGTCGTTGAACGCCCTCTTCCACTTAGAGACATTGCGACTGCGGCGGGACTCTCGCCAAGCCAGGCACACCCCTATCTTGTCAGCTTCATCCGTGAAGGCTTGGCGTACCAAGACGTCACGTCCGGCCATTATGCGCTTGGGCGCTTCGCGATCCAGCTCGGCCTTTCCGCCATCCGGCAGCTCGATGTGGTATCACTCGCCCAAGGCGAACTGACCCGAGTCCAGCAATCAACCGGGTTCGCCGCTTACTTGTCGCTTTGGGGCAACCGCGGACCAAGCATCGTGGCGAAGGTCGACGGCTTCATGCAGGGATCTCTAGCCGTTCGCCTTGGCTATGTTTTGCCCTTGCTGACTTCAGCAACAGGACATGTGTTTGTCGCTCATTTGGACGACGAGCTCACGCGGGCCCTTCGCGAAGAGGAGATAACCAGACTCGAAAAGTCCTCTGCAAACGGTGACACACCGCCCGACGCACCCATTCCTAATGATATTGACAAGCTGGTAAAGACCGTCCAAGGCGCTGGCTATGCCATGACGACAAACAGCATCAACTCCAATTTTGGTGCAGTTGCAGCGCCAGTTTTCGATTTTAACGGCCGCATTGTTGCAGCGCTGACAATCCTCGCACCCATCCGCATGATCGTGGCGCGCAAAAAGGAAGCAATAGCAGCACTACTTGCGGCGACGGAGAAGCTGTCCGCCCAAATGGGTCGCGGCGAACGTCGCAGTTGATATGCTTGGGTTTCAATGGCAATCGCGCATTGATCGAACCCAGCGCTGTAGCGCGTGCCGATCGCTGATCCCCAACTTGCCGTAGGCACGCTTTCGATACGTAATGACGCTGTTCAGCGTGAGCCCAGTGTCTTTGGCGATCTCCGCCTGGGTTCTCCCGACGGCAAGAGCAGCGGCAATCTCCGCTTCCCGGCTACTGAGCCCCTCTTCTCTTTGAAGCAGAGCAATAAGTATGGCGCTTTCCGAAGCCGCACTGCGTGTATACAATGATCGAATTGAGGCATGCTTGGCCACGGCCGCGGTTAATATGGGTGCGCACGCCTCTAGCCGCTCGCAGTCCAACGCAGACGAAGGTCCGGTCGCCTCTGTGCGATAAACGCTAAGACAGACACTTGATGGACCAGATCTCAACATCGTGATGCGCTCCACAATCGAAGCTCTCTCGTAGCAAGCGCGCCGATATTCAGAGTCCCTGATGTCGTTCCACGCCTGCCGAAACACGTGAACTTCGTCGCCACCGGACGCGAGGTTCTGCATCATGAGTGCGAGCGCGTCTCGGCGCCAATACACAGAAGCATAGTTGGAAGATGCAACCTCGGCGAATCTGGGAATTTGAGGCAGGTTGCCGGCTGAACACAGATGTTGCGGCGCCTCCGAGGATTGCACACGAAAGGCAGAGCATAAGTCTACCTCTGCCAGGGTGTTGACGGCTCGCAGAATGGCATCACCGAATTGATCCTCGCCCACCGCGAGCACGGCTCCCGCTAAAGCAGCGGTCATCCGATCATTGGGCGCCGACATCATCTTATCCTTTCAGCATATTACCGCATGTCCCCCTGGCGAGGGGACAACGAACAATGCATATCTCGACTAACTTCGAGCTAAGATCGATCGACAAGGAGATCAATCCATGAACAACACTCCCCGCCTTAAAGGCCTTTACCACTTCTCGTATCCTTGCCGTGACGGCGAGGAAACGCGGAAGTTCTATGAGGACATCCTCGGCCTGCCACTGGTGAACTGTATGCTGTCCGATCGCGTGCCGTCGACAGGAGAGGAAAAGCCCTATGCCCACTTCTTCTTTGAAATGGCGGATGGCTCTTACATTGCGTTCTTCGATCTGGGCGAAAATGAAATGCCGCTTCCATCTCCGAACACGCCGGATTGGGTTCAGCACTTCGCCATGGAAGTCGACACAATCGACGAAGTGAAGGCGATGAAGCAGCGTCTGAACGATGCCGGCGTGAATACGACGGACGTGATCGATCATGAATTCATCAAATCCATCTACTTTTTCGATCCGAACGGGCTGCGGCTTGAGGTGACCACCCGCACTGAAGCGCCTGGATATCTCAAGACGGCTGCCGACGAAGCGCATGACATCATGAAGCAGTGGGTGAAAAAGAAGGCTGGCTTGACGCGCGGGACTGCATCCGGCTTGGCCTAACGCCTTCCCTTTCAGTTCAAGAAAAGGCCGCTTCTTTTCATCGCTGCGGCCTTTTTTAGTCGAGCAAAAGCCCCTGCTTGACGCTCCAGTCCGTTACCTTGTCGATGCAGATGTTCAGCAGATCGTTCTGGCCAAGATAATAGTGCGTCGCGTGAGGAATGGTCATGTATTCCTTGTTCTTAGTGCCGAGCGCTGCCGCGATTGCAGGATTGTGCGAGGCAGGTACGGCTTCATCGGCGTTGTTCTCAATTTGAAGCACAGGCGAGCGCGTAATGAGTCGCGCGTTCATCGGCCCCTTGGCATTGGAAAGTCGGTAGCTCCACTGGCTGAGCCACGACCGCAGCGTCGAATAACGCGCGAGACCGACCGGGCCGACGTTCACGGTTCGCGGATCGCCCATATAGCTGACGCCAACCTTGCGATCGTTCGGGTCGATGCTGGTGTCAAACCAGCGCACATCACACATCGTCCGATGCACAACGAAAGCGCGTTCCCGCTCCGGTCCACCCTGCTTGCGCAGCCGTTCCAGCGTATCGAGGCACCACTGCGTAATCTTCTCGTTGCGCGCGATCTGTGCAGCGCGAAAGCGCTTCACGAAGTCGAGCGAATAAGGCGGCTGATGCGGGCAATCCGCTGAATAAATGTCGAACTCTGGATCGCGGAGATCGGGATTCAGTTCGTCGATTACTGACGGATCCAGCCATTCCGTCAGCGTTTCCGCGCGTGAAAGATGCGCGGCAATGAAGATCACCCCATCGGCAGGCTGCAGTTGCGCTTCAACCAAGTTGACTTCATCCCCAGCGGGTGTGTGCGTGATGGTTGGATCTTCGGCCTGCGCCTGGTAAAACAGCGACAATGATCCTCCACCCGACCAGCCGACGAGCACGACCTTTTCGTATCCAAGTTCGGTGCGCGCGTAGCGCAGCCAGGCACCGAGATCGATTGCTACCTTTTCCATAATCAAGGCGCTGTCGTTTTTGGGATAACGGCTCGCGGCGCAAAGGACGTGCAGGCCGGCGTCTGCCAACGCGGTCGGCATCGGCAGCAGCTGCAACGTCGAGGTCGGATGCATGAAAACATACACCGTGGAAGACGGTGTTTCAGGGCGCAGCAGCTGCCCTTCCAGATTCACTTTTCCGGAATTGCCAGCGAATCCGTAGGTCTCCGTGAATTTCGCGCGCTCGGGAAACGAGACGATGAGCGGCACGCGGCTCCAGAGGGCCTTCGACTTAGCCAACATAATACCTCCGAAGATTTGGGCGCTTACAAAGCGCCACTGATTGTTATCAGGCGACTTGCGCAGTCTTGACCGAGGTCAGCGGTACCGACGTCGCGTCATAGTTGAACAACCACTCGTATCGCTGAGTGATCTTGTCTTCCTGCCATTCTGCGTTGACGTAGGCTTCAGCATACGCGGGATCCGACAGCAGCGGGTTGTGAAAACGCGACAGGTTTTCGTTCGCGCCACGCACGATTTTTGATGTTCGGTCGTTGCGCGCCAGCTCGTAGCTCGCAAACGCAGACACATAATCGCCCGCGTTGACCGCCAGTGCGCGCGCCAGCACGAAGCCATCTTCAATCGCCATGACCGCGCCTTGCGCGAGGAAAGGCAGCGTCGGATGGCATGCGTCGCCGAGCAGCGTCACGCGACCGTCAGTCCAGTGCTGCATCGGCTCGCGCAGCATGAGCGCCCACTTATAAGGCGTCGTGATGTTCTTGAGCATCGTATGAACATCAATATGCCAACCGGCATAGTCGGCGAGCGCCTCTTCCACGGTTCCAGCAACTGACCATGATTCAACTTGCCAATCGGTGCGCTCAACCACGGAGACATAGTTCATCAGCTTGCCCGCGCGCATTGGGTAATGAATGACGTGTCCGCCTGGCCCGACCCAGTTCGTCGCAACGGGTCGCATCAGATGCGCGGGCAAACGTTCGGCGGGGATGGTTCCGCGCCATGCTACAATCCCGGTGAATTTCGGCTGATCCTTGCCGAACATCACATCGCGAACACGCGAATGAACGCCATCTGCACCAACCGCGATGTCCGAAGAGGCCTTTGAGCCGTCCGCAAAGGTCAGCGTGACCCCGGAGACGCCCTGATCGATCCCGACACACTTTTTTCCGAGCTTGATGGCGGAAGGATCGAACCGCCGCACCGCGGCCGCCAGCACCTGATGAAGATCGTTCCGGTGAATGGTGATGTAAGGAAAGCCATAGCGAGCAATCGACTTCGGCCCCAAATCAAATAGCTTCCAAGTCTGACCGGTATTCCATAGCCTGATTTTCTTGCCCGCCGCCTCGCTCGCGAGTGCCATGATCTCCTGACCAAGGCCCATCTCAAACAGGATACGCGTTCCATTGGCGCTGATTTGAACGCCTGCGCCGACTTCTTTGAGCTCCGGCGCCTGTTCAAACACCTCAACCTTGAAGCCCCGCTGCAGCAGCCCGACGGCTGCGGTAAGACCACCAATACCAGCACCAATTATTGCAACGCGCATGTTGTAGTCCTCGATCGAGCGGGCACAGTATTTGCCCTATTCGAATTGTCTTTGTCTATACCGAAATTTGTTCTTCGTACATTGAGACTAACCCCATGTTTTCTCTCAACTTACCGGCGCCTCATTTTCCATTTCTGCTGGCCCAGTTCCAACGCGCCCGCTTTCTGGCGCTCGCCAAAATCTGGCCGAGGATACGGAATGCAACAGATCGAACCTCGACCGCCGCGCGGTGCCACATTCTCGGACCGGACAACGATGAAAGGCCGGCAGAGGAAGCGGCGCGTCGACCGATGATCGAGAAAGCTTGTGTCAGTCATGGATCAGGACGGGCACATGACGATGAGCAATCCCATTGGACGGGTGAACTACCAGCCGAATTCGTTTGGCGAGGGACCGCGGGAAAGTCCGCAGCGTGGCTTTCGCTCCTTTGCAGATGGCATAGAAGGCCCAAAGTCCGCCTGCGGGCTGAAAGCTTCGCCGATCACTACAATCAGGCCCCGACCGTTCTTCATCAACCAGATGGTCCCGGAGCAGCGCCACATCGTGATGGCTCTGACATTCGAACTCGACAAGGTGGAAACCCGGTCATCCGCGAGAGAATGGTTCGTACCGATAATTGTCGGCCGCCAGTTGCGGTAATACCGACGATGTAAATGGCATTGCATCAATGCTGTTACCCACAACACGCCGGGAACCGATCTCGGCTGCGCGATTAACGCATCTTGCGCAAGAGAGGCCAACGCGCCAAAATTGTGGGCATGAACGGCCCTTCGCTGAGAATCCTTGTCATCGATGAGAACCACATCCGCGCAGCGATCATCGAGGCAGGGCTGCGCGAAGCTGGTTACGACCGGGTGACCGTCGTTCATGACGTATCCGGCCTCGCGCGGCGCATCACGGAGATCGAACCCGACGTCATTGTGATCGATCTGGAAAATCCGAACCGCGACATGCTGGAAAACATGTTTCAACTGTCGCGGGCCGTGAACCGACCAATCGCTATGTTCGTGGACCGCGCGGATACGTCGTCGATCGAAGCGGCGGTGGATGCGGGCGTATCGGCTTATGTCGTCGATGGCCTGCGCAAGGAACGGGTCAAGCCGATCCTCCAAATGGCGATCAGCCGCTTCAACGCGTTTTCGCGGATGGCGCATGAGCTGGAAGCCGCACGCAATGAACTTGAGAGCCGCAAAGTTATTGATCGGGCCAAAGGTATCCTCATGAAGTCCCGCGGGCTGTCCGAAAGCCAGGCCTATGCACTGCTCCGCAAGACCGCGATGAACCAAAACAGAAAGCTGGCCGACGTGGCGCAAAGCCTTGTGACCGCGGCCGAAATGCTCGACCCGGGAGGATTGTGAGGATAGCGGATCATTCAATCAATGCCGGTTTCATGCCGCTTTTCGACAGCGCCGTGCTGGTCGCAGCCCACGAGATCGGCTTTGCCCGGCGCGAAGGCATCGATCTTCGCCTCTCGCGCGAAACCTCCTGGGCCAACATCCGCGACCGCATCGCAATCGGACATTTCGGCGTTGCGCACATGCTGGGGCCGATGCCGCTGGCCTGCAATCTCGGGCTGACACCTCTGGTATCCGATACCATCGTTCCCTTTTCACTTGGGCTCGGCGGCAACTGCGTAACCGTCTCAAATGCGGTCTGGGCCGGAATGGCGGAGCACGGCGCCCTGCCGGACCTCGATCCCATGCGCAGCGGGCATGCCCTGCGCGACCTGATCCGCACGCGGAGCACCGGGGGCGACAACGCCTTGCGCTTTGCGGTCACGCATCCGCATTCCGGACACAACTATGAACTGCGCTACTGGCTGGCGGGATGCGGCATTGATCCCGCACGCGAGGTCGAGATCGTCATCGTGCCTCCGCCATTTATGGCAGACGCCATGGCAGCGGGCCGCATCGATGGCTATTGCGTCGGCGAACCTTGGAACAGCGTGTCGGTGGTGGCGCGAACCGGCCATATCGCCACGGTCAAGGCTGCGATCTGGCGCAACAGCCCGAAAAGGTGCTGGGCGCGCGCAGGACATGGGCGGAGGAGAATCCGGATGCCCTATTCGCGCTTCTGCGCGCCCTGCATCACGCCGCCCAATGGTGTCAGGACCCGCAAAACCACGACGATCTCACTGCGCTGATGAGCCAGCCGGCCTTCCTCGGCCAATCTGAAGCGATCCAGATGCGCGCACTCACCGGCCGGCTTGATGTCGGCGACGGCGTCGAACGCACGGTTGACGACTTCTTTCTCCCCTTCGCCAAGGCCGCCAACTTTCCATGGAAGAGCCATGCGCTCTGGTTCTACACACAGATGGTGCGCTGGGGTGATGTCGAGCATACCCCCGCGCATATCGAAATCGCCCGCGCCTGCTATCGACCGGACCTCTATCGCACGGCGCTCAAGCCGCTCGGCGGCGCACTGCCGGGTGCAAATGCAAAGGTGGAAGGCGCCCTGACTGTGCCGACACCGGTCGGTTCGGCTGGAGCCAGCCTGGTGCTCGGGCCGGATGGGTTTTTCGATGGCCGGATTTTCGACCCCGCTGCGCTCGATGCCTATATCGGCGCATTCGATCTGGCCGCCGGCGCTCCCCGCTGAGCCAATCATCCGCGAGCCCGCACATTAGTTGTGCAGCGCGGCGCATGTTTGCTCGCGCCGACACCGCAGCGGCACGCGAAACGCGGATACTTACCAGCTAACCCGTTGATCCAAATAATTTTTTTCTTCGTCTAAAACTGGCACGCGCCGTGCTTGGAAGAACAAAAGGCCATTACGGTCGCGCATTCCACGTCCAATGACGGGCGTCTCACAGGCAAAGCTGCCGATCAGCATCAAGGGCTCCGTTGGACCGGGGCGCGTGATGCCGATCGGCAGCTTTTCTTTTTGTCAGCGAGGGGCTCGCCAGGCCCACCGATCCGGAGAGAACCATGAGCGAAACCATCGATCCGAAACCCGCCATCCACGCCGGCCGTCGCGATTTCCTGAAGGGCGCCGCCGCCACGGCTGCGCTGCTTGGCGCCGCCAAAGCCCTTCTCCCTGGCGGGGCCTATGCCGCGGCGTCAGGCCCGGAAGTGACCGGCGCCAAGCTGGGCTACATCGCGCTGACAGATTCCGCGCCACTCATCATCGCCAAAGAGAAAGGCTTCTATAAAAAGCATGGCGTGCCTGATGTCAAAGTACTGAAGCAGGCCTCCTGGGGCGCGACACGCGACAACATGGCGCTCGGCGGCGGCAGCGGCGGCATCGATGGCGGCCACATCCTGCGGCCCAAGACGCATCTCTATTCATCCGGCACGGTCATGCAGAACAAGCAGCCGCTGCCGATGTACACGCTCATCAACCTGAACGAAGACTGTCAGGCCATCTCCATCGCGCGCGAATATGCCGAGACCGGCGTGCAGAAGGATGCAGGCGCACTGAAGGAGGCCTTCGCGAAGAAAAAGGCAAGCGGCAAGAAGGTTACCGCCGCGATGACCTTTCCGGGTGGCACGCACGACCTCTGGATTCGCTACTGGCTTGCGGCGGGCGGCATCGATCCCGACAAGGATCTCGAACTCATCACCGTGCCGCCTCCCCAGATGGTCGCGAACATGAAGGTCGGCAACATGGACGCCTTCTGCGTCGGCGAGCCATGGAATGAACAGCTCGTCCACCAGAAGATCGGCTTCACTACACTGACCACCGGCGAACTCTGGTTCCGCCATCCCGAGAAGATTCTCGGCATGCGCGCGGACTTCGTCGACTCCAATCCTAAGGCCACCTTGGCCATCATGATGGCGGTGATGGAGGCGCAGCAGTGGTCCGAGAAGATGGAGAACAAGGCGGAGATGGCCGAAATCATTGGCCGCCGCCAGTGGTACAACGTGCCGGTCAACGACATCATCGGCCGCATCAAGGGCGACATCAACTACGGCAACGACCGCACCGCCGCAGGCACCAACTTGCTCATGAAATTCTGGGGTGAGAAGGGCGAGACCTCCTATCCCTGGAAGAGCCTCGACACCTGGTTCATGGCGGAAAACATCCGCTGGGGTAAATTCCCGGCGAAGACCGACATCAAAAAGATGGTCGACGCCACCAACCGCTCCGACCTATGGCTCGAAGCCGCCAAAGGTCTCGGCCTGACCGATCTTCCCTCGGGCGACAGTCGCGGTGTCGAGAAGTTCTTCGACGGCAAGAGCTTCGACCCCGCCAACCCCAGCGCCTATCTCGACAGCCTCGCCATCAAGGCGATGGTCTGACGCACGGCTGCCGGCGACATTACGTCGCCGGCCCCTCATATCGGGCAACCATATCCGTTCGAGAAACAGAGGCCATCGCATGTCCCTTCCAGCAACCAAAGACGATGTCGTTGTTGCCGGCCCGTTCAAAGCCCGAGCCGCCTCTATCCTTCAGCTTTCGATCAAGCCGAAAAGCTTCGACATGCGCGCCTCGGCAGTGGGAATTGCACAATCCGTCGTGCCTCCACTTGTGGTGCTCGCGATCATTCTGATCGTCTGGGAAATCGCCTTTTCCAGTCCGGGGGCTTCGCTGCCGCCTCCCTCGGAGATCTGGGTCCAGAGCAAAGACCTGATCATCGACCCGTTCTTCGTGAACGGATCTCAGGACATCGGGCTCGGCTGGCGCGTTCTGGTTTCGCTGGAGCGCGTGGCCTATGGCTTCGGCCTCGCAGCCGTGATCGGCGTCCTGATCGGCGCGCTTATCGGCCAGTCGATCTGGGCCATGCGAGGGTTGGACCCCATTTTCCAGGTGCTTCGCACCGTGCCGCCACTGGCATGGCTGCCCCTGTCGCTGGCTGCGTTTCTCGACTCGCGCCCGTCCGCCATCTTCGTGATCTTCATCACCTCGATCTGGCCGATCATCATCAATACCGCGGTCGGCATCCGCAACATTCCGCAGGACTATCGCAATGTCGCGCAGGTTCTTCGGCTCAATCAGATCGAGTTCTTCTACAAGATCATGGTGCCGGCCGCCGCGCCCTACATCTTTTCGGGCCTGCGCATAGGCGTCGGCCTGTCGTGGCTCGCCATTGTCGCCGCCGAGATGCTGACCGGCGGCGTGGGCATTGGGTTCTTCATCTGGGATGCGTGGAATTCATCCCGCCTCACCGACATCATCGTGGCGCTGGTTTACATCGGCCTTGTTGGCTTCGTGCTCGACAAGCTGGTGTCGGCGTTAGGTGCCGCCGTCACCCGTGGCACAGCTTCGAATTGAGGACAGCACCGTGAGCGCCTATCTCAAGCTCGACTATATCGGAAAGTCGTTCACGCGCGGCGCGACCACTACCGAGGTGCTGCGCGATATCCGCCTCACCATCGAAAAGGGCGAGTTCGTCTCGATCATCGGCCATTCCGGCTGCGGCAAATCCACGCTGCTTAACCTCGTGGCGGGCCTCACGCCCGTGACCATCGGCGCCGTGCTTTTGGAGGAGAAGGAGGTCAATGCGCCGGGACCAGACCGCGCAGTGGTCTTCCAGAACCATTCGCTGCTGCCATGGCTGACGGTCTATGAGAACGTCAATCTCGCCGTGGCAAAGGTGTTCGGCCGCACCAAAAGCAGGGCCGAACGACACGACTGGATCATGAAGAATCTGAATCTCGTACAGATGGCTCATGCGGCGGACAAGCGTCCCGGCGAGATTTCCGGCGGCATGAAGCAGCGGGTTGGCATTGCGCGTGCTCTCTCCATGGAGCCGAAGATCCTGTTGCTGGACGAACCATTCGGCGCGCTCGATGCACTGACGCGGGCGCATCTGCAGGATCAGATGATGGAGATACACGCGCGGCTGCAAAACACGATCATCATGATCACACATGATGTCGATGAGGCCGTGCTGCTATCGGACCGCATCGTGATGATGACCAATGGTCCCGCAGCAGCCGTCGGCGGTGTTCTGGATGTCCCGCTGGCACGGCCGCGCGAACGCATCGCGCTGGCCTCCGACCGGACCTATCTGCGCTGCCGCGAGGCCGTGCTGAAATTTCTGTATGAGCGGCACCGTTTCGTCGAAGCCGCGGAGTAAGCGCGATGCCTGAGAAAGTCACCGAGAAACTTGTCATCATCGGCAATGGCATGGCGCCAGGCCGGATGCTGGAGCATCTGCTGGAGGCAGCCCCGGAACACTATCGGGTCACGATCTTCAATGCGGAGCCGCGGGTCAACTACGATCGCATCATGCTGTCGCCGGTTCTCTCTGGCGAAAAATCGTTCGAGGAGATCGTGATCCATGGCGACGGCTGGTATATCGCCAACGGCATTACGCTCTACAAAGGCCACAGGATCGTCGCGATCGACCGCGAGGCCGGAACCGTCACGTCAGATCAGGGCACGGTCGAAAGCTATGACAAGCTTGTCATCGCGACAGGCTCGGTTCCCTTCGTCATCCCGGTCCCCGGCAAGAATCTGCCGGGCGTCATCACCTATCGCGACCTCGACGATGTCAACGCAATGCTACTCGCGGCGCAGTCCCGCCAGAAGGCCGTGGTGATCGGCGGCGGGCTGCTCGGGCTTGAGGCCGCCGCCGGCCTCAAGGAGCGCGGCATGGACGTCACCGTGCTGCATGTCATGCCGACGCTGATGGAGCGCCAACTCGATCCCGCCGCCGGTTATCTGCTGCAGAAAGCCGTCGAGGCGCGCGGCATCAACATCATGACAAAGGCCAATACCAAGGAGATCTTTGGCACCGCCAAGGTCGAAGGTGTCGAGCTTGCGGACGGCACCATCATTCCGGCCTCGCTGGTCGTCATGGCCGTCGGCATACGGCCGAATGCCGGGCTGGCGAAGGATGCCGGCCTCGTCGTCAATCGCGGTATCGTTACCGACGCCGGGATGCAGACCTCCGATCCGAACATTTTCGCCATCGGCGAATGCGCGGAAGTCGGCGGCAACGTCTACGGACTGGTGGCTCCGCTCTATGAAATGGCGCGGGTGACAGCGGCGCGGCTCGCCGGCGATAGCCAGCCGTGCTTCGTCCATTCTGACACGCCGACAAAGCTCAAGGTGACCGGAATCGACCTCTATTCGCTTGGCGATTTCGCAGATGGTGATGATCGCGAGGAGATCATTCTGCGCGACGCCACCGCCGGCATCTACAAGCGCCTTGTGCTCAAGGACAATCGCATCATCGGCACGGTGCTGTTCGGCGAAACCGGGGACGGCCCCTGGTTTAACGATCTGAAGAAAAAGGAAACCGATATCGCCGCGATGCGGGATACGCTGATCTTCGGACAGGCGTTCCAGGGAGGTGGTGCTGCGGACCCTTTGTCGGCCGTTGCGGCGCTGGCGGATGATGCGGAAATCTGCGGCTGCAACGGCGTATGCAAGGGAAAGATCACGGGCGCGATCCAATCGAAAGGCCTGACCAGCCTCGACGATGTGCGTACGCATACGAAGGCATCCGCCTCCTGCGGCACATGCACCGGGCTGGTTGAAAAGCTGATGCAGCTGGCTCTCGGCGAGAGCTACAATCCCGCCGCGATCCAGCCGATGTGTTCCTGCACCACGCTGGGCCACGACGAGGTGCGGCGCCTGATCAAGGCCAAGGGCATCAAGACCATCCCGGCTGTCATGCAGGAGCTGGAATGGAAGACCTCCTGCGGCTGCGCCAAATGCCGCCCGGCCCTGAACTACTATCTCGTGGCGGACTGGCCGGACCAGTATGCCGACGACTACCAGTCGCGCTTCGTCAACGAGCGTGTCCACGCCAACATCCAGAAGGACGGCACCTATTCGGTGGTGCCGCGGATGTGGGGCGGCATGACGTCCTCGAAGGAACTCCGGGCCATCGCCGACGTGGTGGACAAATTCGCGATTCCCGCGGTCAAGGTCACTGGCGGCCAGCGCATCGACATGCTGGGTGTGAAAAAGGAAGACTTGCCCGCGGTCTGGTCCGACCTCGGCAAGGCTGGCTTCGTATCAGGCCATGCCTATGCAAAGGGCCTGCGCACAGTGAAGACCTGTGTTGGCACGGACTGGTGCCGCTTCGGCACGCAGGACTCGACGGGTCTCGGCATCCGCATCGAGAAATTCATGTGGGGCTCATGGACACCGGCCAAGGTCAAGATGGGCGTCTCCGGGTGCCCGCGCAATTGCGCGGAAGCGACCTGCAAGGACGTCGGCGTCATCTGCGTGGACTCCGGTTACGAAATTCACTTCGCCGGCGCCGCTGGCCTCGACATCAAGGGCACCGAGATTCTGGGTTCGGTCAGGACCGAAGATGAAGCCCTCGAAGTCATCGTCGCCCTTGTGCAGATGTATCGCGAGCAGGGCCGCTATCTCGAACGCATCTATAAATGGGCAAAGCGCATCGGGATCGACGAGATCAAGCGGCAGGTGATCAGCGACCTCACACGCCGCGGCGACTATTTCGACCGCTTCGTGTTCAGCCAGAGATTCGCCCAGGTCGACCCGTGGTCGGAGCGCGTTTCCGGCAAGGACAAGCATGAGTTCCGGCCAATGGCGGTCGCCGCACTTGAGCCTGCGGAATGAACGCCATGACAATCAACGTGGAATGGATCGAGATCGGCACGCTGGACGATATCCCCCAGCGCGGCGCACGTTGCGTGACCACGCGCGACGGCCGGATCGCCGTGTTCCGCACCCATGACGATCGTGTGTTCGCGCTTGACAACCTGTGCCCGCATCGGGGCGGTCCACTCTCGGAAGGCATCGTCCACGGCGCGTCGGTGACATGCCCCCTGCATAACTGGGTGCTCTCGCTCGAAACCGGTCAGGCGCTCGGTGCGGACGAGGGATCGGTGCGTACGATCGCGGTAATAATGGACGGATGCCGCATCTCGCTGGCGCTCAGTCCTCCATCGCCGATGGCTGCGGAATAATGCACGACAAGCCGGCCGATGGTGTCAAAACGACCTGCCCCTATTGCGGGGTCGGCTGCGGCGTGATCGCGACGGTTGCGCCGGACGGCGCGGTCGGCATCCAGGGTGATCCGAACCATCCTGCGAATTTCGGCAAGCTTTGCTCGAAAGGCGCGGCGCTGGGCGAAACAACCGCGCTGGACGATCGCCTGCTGGTTCCGCAGATCGGCACCCGCAGCGCATCATGGGACGATGCGCTCGATCTCGTGGCGGATACGTTTGCGAAAACCATCGCCGCGCACGGTCCTGACTCCGTCGCCTTCTATGTCTCCGGCCAGATGCTGACGGAGGATTACTACGTCGCCAACAAGCTGATGAAGGGCTTTATTGGCTCCGCGAATATCGACACCAACTCCCGCCTCTGCATGGCGTCGTCGGTCTCCGGCCACAAGCGCGCCTTCGGTGAAGACATCGTTCCGGGCCTCTACGAGGATATCGAGCAGGCAGACCTCGTCGTCCTGACCGGCTCCAACACGGCGTGGTGCCATCCCGTCCTGTATCAGCGGCTGCTGGCCGCGCGCGCGGCCAGAGGCACACGCATCGTCGTGATCGATCCGCGCCGGACAGCAACGGCTGATGACTGCGATCTGCATCTCGCCATCGCACCCGGCGCCGATGTGCTGCTGTTCAACGGCCTGCTGGCCCATCTCGTCCAAACCGGCTCACTCGCCGACGGCTATATCGCCGCACACACCGCCGGCTTCGGCGACGCAACCAGGGCCGCGATGGAAGACGCGACGGCGACAGCGGATATCGCCCGGCTTTGCGGGCTGGACGAAAGCTATGTGATCGCCTTCTACGACATGTTCGCCGCGACGGAACGCACCGTCACCGTCTACAGCCAGGGCATCAACCAGTCGGCGCAGGGCACCGACAAGGTCAACGCCATCTTCAACTGTCATCTCGCGACGGGACGCATCGGCCGGCCGGGCATGGGACCGTTCTCGGTCACGGGACAACCCAATGCGATGGGCGGGCGGGAGGTCGGTGGCCTCGCCAACCAGCTGGCGGCTCATATGGGTTTCGATGCACCCGCCGACATCGCCCGTGTCGCGCGCTTCTGGGACGCGCCCCGTATCGCGCGGCAGGCCGGGCTGAAGGCGGTCGACATGTTCCGCGCCGTGGAAGCCGGCACGGTCAAGGCGATCTGGATCATGGGCACCAATCCGGCGGTCTCGATGCCGGATGCCGGCCGCGTGCGTGAGGCGCTGAAGGCCTGCAACTTCGTCGTCGTATCGGACATCACGCAGACCGACACGACTGGCTTTGCCGACATTCTTCTGCCGGCTGCGGGATGGGGCGAGAAGAGCGGCACCGTGACAAATTCCGAGCGGCGGCTCTCGCGCCAGCGACCGTTCCTGCCCGCGCCGGGACTGGCGCGGCCGGACTGGGCCATCATCTGCGACGTCGCTCGCCGCATGGGTTTCGGCAATGCCTTCGCCTATTCCGGACCGGCAGATATTTTCCGCGAACATGCGGCGTTGTCGGCATTCGAGAATGACGGCGCACGCCTGTTCGACATCGGCTCGCTCGCCGGCTTGTCGGACGTGGATTACGAGAGCTTCACGCCACGCCTTTGGCCAGCGCCCGCGGCAGCGCAATCGCAGTCATCCACCGGCCGGCTGCTGGATACGGGGCGGTTTCCGACACCTGATGGCCGCGCCCGCTTCATCGCCGTGCGGCAGACCGGCGTTGCCGTGCCGGTCGATCCGGACTGGCCGCTGGCGTTGAATACCGGCCGGCTGCGCGACCAGTGGCACACCATGACACGGACGGGCCGTGTTCCGCGGCTCGCGGCGAACGTGCCTGAGCCGGCGGTCGAGATTCATCCCACCGATGCTTCTGCCAACGGTCTGACGGATGGCGATATCGCGCGGGTTTCAAGCCGCTATGGCTGGGCGCGCGCCAGGATTCGCGTCACGCCGGCGCAGCGGCCCGGCGATGTGTTCCTGCCGATGCACTGGAGCGGCCAGTATGCGGGCTGCGCTGGCACCGGCCCGCTCGCGACACCGGACAACGACCCGGTGTCCGGCCAACCCGAACTCAAGCATGTCGCCGTCCGGCTCAGCCGCGAGTCGATTGCCTGGGCAGGGGTTTTCATCAGCCGTCGGAGCCTGCGCCCGACAGGATTCGTTCACTGGAGCCGCCATGCCATCGCGGGTGGCTGGGCCTACGATCTGTGTGGGACGGAAACGCCGGATCAGGGCGTGCTGCTGTCCCGCACGCTGCTCGAATGCCCGGATCGCGAACGGCTGATCGAATATACCGACCGTTATGGCATGAGCTATCGCGCCGTTGCGGTGGATGAGGCCGGCGCGCTGACCGAGGCGTTGCTCGTTGCACCGCCTAGCCAGCTCCCGCCACGCGACTGGCTGATGTCCTTACTGGGCGCGCGCACACCCCTGACTGCCAGCGAACGAATGGCGGTCTTGTCCGGTCGCTCCCCGGTCTCGCGCCCGTCCCCGGGGCGCATCGTCTGCGCGTGTTTCAATGTCGGCGCGAACCAGATCGCTGCTGCCGCAGCCGCCGGGTGCTCCACCGTCGCTGCCATCGGCCAAACGCTGCAGGCCGGCACCAATTGCGGCTCCTGCCGTTCCGAAATCAGGACTTTGATCGATGAAAATCGTCTCCAGGCCGCCGAGTGAAGCAAAGCCGTCGCGGATCGCGACGCTCAGCATCCTTCCCGTCTTTTTCGATCTCACCGGCAAGCGCGTGGTGGTCGCAGGCGGCAGCGAAGCCACAGTATGGAAAGCCGAGCTGCTCGCCGCCGCCGGCGCGGAGGTTCATCTCTATGCCCCCGAAAACGAGATGTCGGCGGAGGCGAGGCAGCTCGCGGACGACAGATCGAATGTGGTTATGCACTTGCATGTCTGGGATGCCAGCTCTCTTTCGGGAGCGGCCATCGCTGTCGCCACCGTGCAGGACGATGCGGAAGCGGCTGCCTTCGAAGCGGCGGCACGCGCAGCCGGCGCGCCCTGCAACATCGTTGACCGCCCGGCCTTCTGCCATTTTCAGTTCGGCTCGATCGTCAACCGCTCGCCAGTCGTTGTCGGCATCTCGACCTCCGGCGCGGCACCGATTCTAGGCCAGGCTGTCCGGCGGCGAATCGAGACGCTGCTGCCCCCAGCGCTTGCGCAATGGGGCGCGCTGGCGAAACGTTTGCGCGCACGCGTGGCCGAGCGCGTGCCGACCGGTGCAGGACGCCGCGCATTCTGGAACCACCTCGTGGACCGCGCCTTCGGTACCGCTCCCGATGACTCCGCGGAAGCCGAGCTGACCCATGCGATGGACGGTACTGCACCTGCCGCAGCGCACGGCCACGTCACGTTCGTCGGTGCAGGTCCGGGCGATGCGGAGCTGCTGACACTGAAGGCCGTGCGCGCCCTGCAATCAGCCGACGTCATCCTGTTCGATGATCTCGTGTCGGATGACGTGCTCGAACTGGCGCGCCGCGAGGCCAAGCGCATTCTGGTCGGGAAGCGCGCCGGACGACCAAGCTGCAAACAGGACGAGATCAACGCGACCATGATCGCGCTCGCGAAAGCCGGGCGGCGCGTCGTACGGCTCAAGTCCGGCGATCCGATGATCTTCGGCCGCGCTGGCGAGGAGATCACGGAACTTGAAGAAGCTGGCATCGGCTATGACGTCGTTCCGGGCATCACCGCAGGCGTCGCCCTGGCGGCAACGCTCGGCACTTCCCTCACCCATCGTGATCACGCCAAGTCTGTCCGTTTCGTCACCGGCCATTCCAAGGCAGGCGGCCTGCCCCAGGACATCGACTGGCGCGCGGTCGCCGATCCTTCGGCGACGACTCTCTTCTATATGAGCGGACGAACGGCCGGGCAAATCTCCGAAAACCTTCTAGCGCTCGGCATGGCGCCGGATACGCCCGCCGTCGTCGCGGCCGATATCGGACGGCCATCGGCGATGAACTGTTTGACAGTTCTTGCGGGACTGCCTGCGGCTATCGCCGCAACAGACACCGGCAAGCCGGTGATGATCGGCATCGGTAGCGTGTTTGCCCCGAGCAGCACTCGGCGCTTCGCGCGGGGCTGGCAACGCACAGGCAGCATGACATCAACCGCAGTGAGATGAACGAGCGGATGGCCGGATCGGACGCAGCGTCAACGAAGACCGATGTGATCTTTTCCGCAATAGCTGTCCATTCCAACGAGCCTCATCAGGCCAAACACGCTATCGATTGCCACGCCCGGATAGCCAGCCTCATCCAGCGTCGGTATCGTTGCCAATCCATTTCTCCTGGAACAGCAAAGCACTCCGCACCCCAATGTGCTCTTGCAAGCCGCCTGTAACGGAAATGGAATTGCGCTCCTGCCACAGTATATTGCAGCGGCCGCACTGAAAGCAGGCAAACTAGAGGTGCTTCTGCCGAAGTTCAGTGCCGGATGCCTGGCTTAAAGCTCTTGTGCCATCGGGACCTATTCATCAACCAGCGATACAGACACTGATATCGTTCCTGCGCCGGGAACTGTCCGAATGTCCTAACGTACGATCAAATACCAAACACTACTAAGGACCACGGTTTGCCGACATCATAACATATCATGACAAATCGCATGAGTTTTGCGCGGTCGATGTACTAGTCCGCCAAGCTCGGTGGCTATAGCCTACTGCTTCACTATCCGAACAACCCCCGCAAGCGTTGACGTTTTCAGGTTGAGACTCCAGCGCTGAAATCTAGTCGTGGTGCTCACGTTTCCCTATAACCGAATGAGGCCGCCCCAAACCCTCTACAGGGTAGGTATTTCTTCGCCCGATTCATTTACGGACATGTCGTGCTAGACAGTTTCATTATCACAATCCTCATGACGATCAGCGGCCTGCAAGCAGGCGCATAGATGTAGCCGCCTCGCCCAGAATGACAGTTCCAACCACGATGCGCCGACTGCGCCGATACTCGTTCAGATGGTGTAAGGGGTGCCAAGCGGCAACGACTTCATCGAGATCGGCACCAGGGCGAAACTCGAAATCATAAGGCGCTCTTGCGCGCCAAAGTAGAGCACGCCATCAAGGCGCTTTGGCATGCCGTCGACGCGCTCATTCACCACTTCACACCAACCGAGTGTGAAAACTACTTCAAGTCCGACGGGTATGCCTGTCGGGGCGGAAAATGTGAGTCTAGCGCGGTTCAAAAACATGGGATGACGCGCGGTACGGCCAAATTAGCCTGCAAGCCCGACAAATTTTCGTGCGCGCAATTATTGTTCGGCTTCCCGCTCAGGTGGCTCCACGCCCACCTGGGATCGCGAGATTACAGGCGGGCAATGCTCGACAACAACGCCTATGTCACACACCTGTCCAGAGGCGTACAATGCCGACTCCAAATGCGTCTGCTCTGACTACAGCTTCAGACTGGTCACGCTAGCGTCTCGGTCTTGAGACGGCGTACGGCGCTGGCATAAGGCTTGGGGGCCACCGTCGCCCGGACCTCGGTTTGCCTGTGTCGCTCCACATTGAGCTTGCGTGAGCCGCCTTCCGCTTCTCCCCAGATCAACGTCACTTCCGTTCCCACCCGCGCGTAGGCACGGTCGATCATCGCCAAGGAAATGATTTCCCTTTCGTTATCGCTGTAGAGTGTCCGGGTTGCGAGGCCGACGAGATTGTCGTTAAGTCGCACTTCGTCATATTGCTGGAAGCTGTAGTGGACGACCGGCAGGTTCAGAGCCTTGGTGCCGAGGCCAGGCTCGAAGTTGGATTGAAAGAGCCGGCCGAGATCGTCCTTGTTCCATAGAAGGGATACGCCCGTCCGCCGAGGATTCTCGCTCATCGCCTCCAGCGCGTCCCGGCCTATGAAATCATGATCGAATTTCACGAGGCGGTCGTAACCCATATCGTACGGCGTGACGTAATAATCTTCGATCCGCTTGGAGCGGAAGCTGCCGCCTAGCTGAACGCGCGTTTCCCAGGATGCAGCCGTCAGCCACTCCCGATAGGGATGCAGGGCTTCGTGGGTATAAACGGCCGGTACGGGATAGCCCGCCCAACCACTTTCAGCGGACGCGCTGAAATAAGCCGTCGTACCGCCGCGGCGCAGACCATGCCGGCTGCCAGCCGCAAGCAGGGCCGCGACGACGGCGGGACCGTCTCGATAGGCGCCGGACAGCTCGACGCCCTTGTGGCCAGCCATGCCGTGTCTCAGGGCCAACACGTCGCACCCGGCGATTTTGACCCGGGCGGTGTTAAAGAATGGAATCGACGGAACCTCGCCTTCGACGACATCGGCGAAGATCTTTTCGGCGTTGGGTCCGTCTATACCAAACCGAAACTTGATCCGTTCACCAGGGTTGTCGGCCGTCGCGAGATCGCGGGTGAGCTTTACATCATAGCGCCCTGCCACGGCCTGATAATGTATCCAGTTTTGAAAATGCATCCCGCTGACGAGTTCGAACTCCGTCGGGGAATGGCAGTACAGAATACATTCGCCGATCATTTCACCGGCGGGATTACAGCCCACGAACTGCCGAGCCTTATTCGGCGCGATATTGGCAAGGCTGTTGACGCCGATCCTACTCAACAACTTCTGCGCATCCGGACCGCTCAGAAACATCTCCGGCATATGATGAGACTGATCGAAGAGAATGGCGGTCTCCCGCCATGCTCGCTGTTCTTCCCGCCAGTTCGACCATTCCGCAGGAATCGGAACCGCGACGACTCTGCCACTGACATGCGGGCTGGTGGTGGTGTTGAAGAAATGCTCCACCAGGTCGGGCTTGGAGTCGATGAAAGATTGAAGCGACTGGTCTTTTGAAGTGGCTTGCATCGCGGTTCCGTTGCCTATTGTTTTTCCAGTTTCGCAATCTGGACGAGCTGCTTCCACAACTCGTATTGCTCTTTCATGAGATCATTCATGGCGGCGGGGCTCGGCAGAATCAGGGGCTCCGCGCCAGCCTGATTCAGGAACTTCTTCACGTCGTCCCGGCTATTGGCATCGTTGAGCCACTTGTGCAGTTGGGCCACGATCGCGGGAGGCGTGTTCTTGGGTGCCCAGGCGGACCAGATGACGGAATAGGCCATGCCCGGAAAGCCGGATTCTTCAAGGGTGGGGAGATCCGGGGCGAACGAGAGGCGCTTCTTGGTGGTCGTCGCCAGCATGCGCACCCGACCCTGGGCCGCCTGGGCGAGCGCCAGGGTCGCGTCAGCAAATACGAAATCGACGAGACCCGCGGTGATGTCATTGATCGAATCCGCAGTGGCCTTGTAGCCGACTTCCGACGCCTTGGCCCCGATGGTCTGAAGATACCAGGGCGAAATAAGGCGGTGGCTCACCGTCGCCGCAGCATATTTCGCGTCGCCATTCCTCGCTTTCAGTCTGGCCGTCAAGTCAGCGACAGATTTGATGTCACTTTTGGCATCCACGACAAGGATGAGGCCGATATCGGCGACGGTCGCGACCGGTTGAATATCGCTGATCGGATCATAGGTCGCATCCTTCATCAGCAATGGGTTGCCGACCAGTGCCGAGTTTCCTGTGATCAGAAGGGTGTGGCCGTCGGGCTTCGCCTCCATCGCATAACGATTTCCGATATGCCCGTTCGCTCCCACCCGGTTTTCGACGATGAATGAATGGCCTGAGGCCGCCTTCAGTTCTTCGGCATATTTCCGCACGATGATGTCGCCGCCACCGCCGGGCGCATAAGTGCAGACGACGGTCACCGTTCGACTGGGATAGGTGGTCTGGGCCACGACAGAGCCCACCGACAATAGCAGCAATGCCGCCGCCGAGGCTGATAACCTGCCGAATAAGTTCATAGTAGTGTTCCTCCTGTATTATATTTATCAGTGGTGATGCGCTGGTCAGGAAGCGAGCTGCGCTCCTGCCACGAGGGATTCCAGCTTGGCCCAGCCGACCTGTCTGTGACTGCGCCCGCCGAAGCCGCAGTCGGCCCCGGCAATCACGTTCTCCGCGCCGACGATTCCGGCGATGCGTCTGATGCGATAGGCTACCAGTTCCGGATGCTCCACGATCGGGGTGGCATGCGAGATGACGCCGGGAATCAGGATCTTTCCCTCGGGCAGCTTTGTCGTTTCCCACACGGCGAATTCATGCTCGTGCCGCGCATTGGCGGCTTCCAGGAGATAGGCGCCGGCGTTGACGCGGAGGATGATGTCCACGATGTCCGCCAAGGGAAGGTCGAAGGCATGGGGACCATGCCAACTGCCCCAGCAGTGGTGATATCTTATTTTTTCTTCCGGAATGCCCTGAAGCGCATGATTGAGAGCCTCGACGCGAAGCGCGCAATAGTTCCGGAAAGCCTCCAGCCCCATCTCGATCCCGATCCGGTCCCAGAGCGGAGCCAGCCACGCATCGTCGACCTGCACGAGCAGGCCCGCGTCCACGATCATGCGATATTCGACACGCATCGCCTCCGCGAGCGCGAACAGGAACTCCTCTTGCGTCCGATAAAATTCGTTCTCGCGGTAAGGCTCGAAGCTGCCGGGCGCGGTGGTGGTGAGGAATGCCTCCTCTCCCGGGTTCAGATGTCGCTTGAAGGCGTCGATAGCCTCCGCCATCGCGGCCTGGCCGCAATATTCCACCGGCGCCACGCACTTCCAGTTCCGCCGGCCCCGCGGCCGCGCCGAGGTAACGGCCGTGCTGGCTGCCAAAGGCTCGTATTCGGCATAATATTCCGCGAAGACTTCCCGATCCCGCCCTTCGGTGCGGACGGTGCGGCCAGCCGGCAGAGGCTCGAAGCCCTTGAGCCGCGTTTCGATGTATCGAAGCCAGTCCCCGCCTTTCGTATGCTCACCGTCGTTGATGATGTGGAGACCAAGAGCCCTCTGCCGCTCCAGAGCCTCCACGATCCCGCGCTCCATATCTGCGGCACCCTCGTGGAACCCCGCCGGATCGGGAAGGCTGCCCACGTGAGTGGTAAGAATGTTAGAGCTTGAGCTGCGGCGCATGTTTCCTCGATATGATTTCCGACCGCTTCTTATTGGGAACGGACCTTAAATCGGAGTGCACTCCGTTTTAGCGCACATGAGTCAAGCGGATTAATCCATCCATGGAAAAGCAGCCAGATCAGCCGACCAAAGCGCAGCCCAGGCGGGGAACACGCGATCGGACCAGGATGGAGAAGCGCGCTCGGATTCGTGAAGCAGCGCGGGAAGTCTTTCGCCTGCGAGGCTATTCTGGTGCGACCACGCGGGAGATCTGCGAAAAGGCCGATGTCAGCAACGGAACCCTATTCCGACATGCTGCCGACAAACGTGAGCTTCTGCTGCTGATCATCAATGACGACCTTGATGGATTTCATCTGAAGATCAGGGAAGGCCTCAATGCCTTACCGAAAAGAAGCAGCTTGGTAGATAAAGTTGTAGCTTTCTATGCACCGCGCTATCGTTACTTCTCGGGCGCGCCCGAAATTTCACGCCCTTTTGTCAAGGAGGCCTTTAACTTCATGGGCATCAACCCTGGAGATGCCGGCCCAGAGTCGAAACATCAACGAAATCGACGAGCGCAGATCGTGGAAGCGCTGAGTGATTTGCTCCAAGAAGAATACAAATCCCGATCGTGCGATCTCAATCCAGGTCTTGCAGCAGATTTAATACATTCGATTTACTTGAGCGCATCTCGTGAATGGCTTGAGAGTGAGATAATCAACGAGACAGAGGGTGTAGAGCGCCTAAGAAAGCTACTCGAACTGGCTGCCGATGGCTTTGCTCCACCAACGAGCCGTGAAACGCCTGGACATGACCAGGTTCGCTTGCGCAAGGCCTCTAGACATTGAGACAATACTCAAGGCAGCCACCACTTCATCAGCTTCAATGGCCCGGCACGATCCTGATCGATGAACTCTGTGCAGCCCTGGGACTTCCGACTTTACCAGAAAACACCAGTATTCCGGCACTATTGCTGGAGCATACCAGCAGATACATCGACGTTCCCACCAACAGCTAAAAGTCTATATGACTTCCGTTTTTCTCGGCCTGCATGGGCTGCGCCGCCGCAAGCTGCTGGCCCATGGCTGGGCGCTGGCACTAATGCCGGCCTATTGGCTCCTGCTCTCGCTGGCGGCCTGGCGGGCGGTCCATCAGTTGCTGTTCGATCCTTTCACATGGGAAAAGACCGAGCACGGCGTTGCCCGCACCTCGCGGCTGGCCGACGGCAAGGCACCGCCTCCGGACGCTCAGCAGCCCGCAGCGTCGCGGGCATCCCTTCAGAGATAGCGCCGCATGTCCGCAGCCGCCTGTTCCGGCGGGCGCTTGATGTTGAACGGCGCGACGAAGCGGCCGTCCTTGTCCATCAGATAGACCAATGCGGTGTGGTCCATCGTGTAATCGTTGTCCGCCAGCGGCACTTTCTTGTAGTAGACGCGATAAGCCTTGGCGACCTTCTCAAGATCTTCAGTGCTGCCCGAAAGGCCCCGCAGCCGCGGATCGAAGCTCTGGAGATAATCCTTCATCTTCTCCGGCGTGTCGCGCTCGGGATCGACTGTGATGAACAGCGCGCCGACCTTGTCGCCGTCCTTGTCCATCGCGCGCAGGATCTCCGAAACCTCGAACAGCGCCGCCGGGCAGACATCCGGACAATGCGTGAAGCCGAAGAAGACGAGGAAAGGCTTGCCCTTGAAATCCTGCTCCGTCACCGTGACGCCGTCCTGATCCACCAGCCGGAACGGCCCGCCGACCGTGGAAGGCTGGGTCACCAGACTCTTGCCGACCGGAAAGAGCCAGAGCACGGTTCCGAAGCTGACGCCGAGCGCCGCAGCAAAGATGGCAATCAGAACCAGGACGCGAATGCTGCGTGACATCAGGAACTTCTCCGCGGAATCAGGCCGGCAGAATCGTGGGCCGCCCTAGAGCATCATTGGCTTTGACGGAATCAAGGCCAAAGCTCCATGTTGTTGTTTTGGCGCATTTTCTTGCACGCAGCGGTCTCCGCTCCGCCCGAAAACGCTCTAGAGGCAATAGGCAATGCCCGCAGCGATCATTTCGTAAAAGACCGCAGGTCCGAGATGAGCCCACAGCGCAAGCGTGCCTCCGACCAGAGCAGATACGACGACCAGCGCAAGAACGAGCGCGGGCGAAACGCCCCAGCGGCGCATGGGCGCAGGCTTCGGCAACGGGGTTTTCAACGGTTCGGCAAAATCCGCCATATTCCGCAATCCGACGGCTGACACAGCCTCAAGATAAGCCCGCGGCGCCCTTTCGGCAACGCAAGCCCGGGCAGTCCGGCAGGAACAAGGTTGATTTGGCGGCGGACGCGGCACACAACCCGGAAAACCCTTTCAGGAGACGCTCGTGGCTGGCTTTTCAGAGAACCTTTCCGCCTTCACGTCCGGGGTCATGACACCGCGCGCCTATCTTGAGGCGTGTCTGGCCGCCGTCGAGGCGCGCGAGGCCGAAATCATGGCCTTTGCGCATCTGGACATTCCCGCCGCGCGCAAGGCCGCCGACGCCGCCACCGACCGCTACCGCGCCGGCCGGCCGCTCTCCGCGGTGGACGGCATGCCGGTCGGCATCAAGGACGTGTTCGACACCGCCGACATGCCGACCGAAATGGGCAGCGTGATCCATCGCGGCCGCCGCCCGGACGCCGACGCCGCCCATGTCCATGGCCTGCGCGCGGGCGGGGCCATCGTCCTCGGCAAGACGGTGACAAGTCAGTTCGCCATCGTCGGCAACGGGCCGACACGGAACCCGCATGACACGACCCGCACTCCCGGCGCAACCTCCGCCGGTTCGGCCGCCGCCGTCGCGGCCGGCATGGTGCCGGTGGCGACGGGGTCGCAGGCGCGCGGCTCCATCATCCGCCCGGCGAGCTATTGCGGGGTGTTCGGCTTCAAGCCGAGCTTCGGCGCGTTGAACCGGGCCGGCTCCCCGGTGCCGTCGAAATCCTACGATCATCTCGGCGCGCTGGCCGGCACGTTGGACGACCTCTGGCTGGCCCTGTGGCAGATCGCGCAGGTCGCCGGCGGCGACCCCGGCCACCCGGAACTGGCGGGCAAGGCTGCGCCGCCACGCCCCCGGCCCGTCACGCGGCTGGCGCTGCTGGAGACCGCCGGCTGGGCGGAAGCAGACGATGCGGCCAAGGCGGCGCTGCTGCGTTTCATCGACGGGTTGCGTGCCGACGGCATCGCCGTCCTCACCGGAAAGGCCTCCCCCGCCCTCGCCGCGCTGGAAGCGGACGTGGCGGAGGTGCCGACGCAATGGGAGGCGATCTCGAATTACGAGAACCGCTGGCCGCTGCAATCCTACGACCGCACCCTGCTCCATCCCGGCATCGTGCGCGGGCTCGACCGGGGCGCGGCGATGACGCCGGACGACTATCGCGCTGCGCTGGCCTATCGCGCGCGGCTGCGCGCCAGCCATTCCGCGCTGGCGGCGGAAGCCGACGCCTGCATTACGCTGTCCGCGCCCGGCGAAGCGCCGCTGTTTCCGGATTCCGGCTCCTCGCTGTTCAACGAACCGGCAACGCTGCTCGGCGCGCCGGCGGTCTCGCTGCCGCTGCTGGAGACGGGCGGCCTGCCGCTCGGCGTACAGCTCATCGGCTGGCCGCAACAGGACTACCGCCTGCTGGAACACGCCGCGTTCCTGATGCAGCGCAAGGCGCAAGGCTGAGCAAAGGCCTCAACACAATCGCGAAAGAAAAAGCTGGAGCGGGCGAAGGGAATCGAACCCTCGTATGCAGCTTGGGAAGCTGCCGTTCTACCATTGAACTACGCCCGCGCGGGCGCGACCATAGCGGACCGCGAGGCCCGTCCGCAAGCAGCGCAAGCGCACCGCCGGCCTACATGCGGAAGTGCTTGGACAGCTTCAGGCCCTGCGCCTGATAGTTCGAGCCGATGCCCTGCCCGTAAAGCATGCCCGGCGTCGCCAGCAGCTTCTCGTAGACCAGCCGGCCGACGATCTGCCCATGTTCGAGAATGAACGGAACCTCGCGCGAGCGGACCTCAAGCACTGCGCGCGCGCCGCGGCCGCCAGCATCCGCGCTGCCGAAGCCGGGGTCGAAGAAGCCCGCATAATGCACGCGGAATTCCCCCACCAGCGGATCGAAAGGTAGCATCTCCGCGGCGTGGTCCGGCGGCACCTGCACGGCTTCCTTGGAGGCGAGGATATAGAATTCGCCCGGATCGAGGATCAGGCCGCGGTCCGGCCGCGCAGCGATCGGCTCCCAGAAATCGGCGATGTCATAGGCCCCGCGCCGCTCCACATCGATCACGCCGGTGTGGCGCTTGGCGCGATAGCCGACGAGCCGTTCCGGCCCGAGCCCGGCGAGATCGACGCTCACGGAAATGCCCTCGCCCATCTCGACATCGTCGCCATCCACCAGCCGCCGGGCGGCATGGAGCGCAACGAGCGCTTTTGCATCCAGCACCGCGCGGCCGCTGCGGAAACGGATCTGCGACAGGCGCGAACCCTCGCGCACCAGCACGGGAAAGGTCTTGGGGCTGATCTCCGCATAGAGCGGCCCGTGATAGCCCGCATCGACGCGGTCGAAGCCGCGCGTGCCGTCGGCGATCACGCGGGTGAAAACGTCGAGCCGGCCGGTCGAGCTTTTCGGATTGGTCGAAGCCGCGATCTCCGCCGGCAGGGCCAGTGCCTCGATCAGCGGCACGATATAGACGCAGCCGGTCTCCAGCACCGCACCTTCGGCCAGACTGATCTCGTGTAGCTTGAGCTGGTCGATGCGCGTCGCCACCGTCGCGCCGGGCCCCGGCAGGAAGCTTGCCCGCACCCGATAGGCCACCGGCCCGAGCCGCAGGTCGAGGCTCGCGGGCTGAATCTGATCGCCCGCAAAGGGGCGGGACGGGCGGATCGCGCCAGCCTCCGCCAGCGCCGCAATCATGCGGTCGGGCAGGATGCCGTTCTGCGGGGCGGCGGTATCGGGCGGCATAGGCATCCCGCTGCTCATCCAGGTGATGGCAGCCATGTTGAAAGCGCAGCCGATCTAAGCCGGGGGCCGCCTTGACGCAAACCCTTGCCGCCCTGTAAGAGCGCTTTATCCCGTGGTCATTTGAGCCGGCCGGCTTGCAGCCACGTTAAATAAATCGCTAAAAGGCCGGGGACGCGTGAGCCCGGCCTGAGGTTTTGCCTCCCGGCCGGGTTTTTATTTGGGAGTAATGCCCATGTCCGCGTCCAAAGACAACGTCACCAACACCACTTCGTCACCCGCATGGCATCCGGAGACCCAGCTTGTTCACGGCGGGTCGCTGCGTTCGAGTTTCGGAGAAACCTCCGAAGCGCTGTTCCTGACCCAGGGCTTCGTCTACGACAGCGCCGAGGAATGCGAGGCCCGCTTCAAGGGCGAACGGCCCGGCTTTCTCTATTCGCGCTTCTCCAACCCCACCGTCTCGATGTTCGAGCAGCGCATGGCGCTGCTGGAAGGTGCGGAATCCGCCCGCGCCACCGCGACCGGCATGGCAGCCGTGACGACGGCCCTGATGGGCCAGCTCCGGGCAGGCGATCATATCGTCGCCGCCAAGGAGCTGTTCGGCTCCTGTCTCTACGTGGTCGAGGATCATCTGCCGCGCTACGGCGTGGAATCGACGCTGGTCGAGGGCGCCGATCTTAACCAGTGGCGCGAGGCCGTGCGGCCCAACACCAAGACCTTCTTCTTCGAGAGCCCGACCAACCCGACGCTGGACGTGGTGGACATCGCCGGGGTGGCGAATATCGCCCATGAGGCCGGCGCGACGCTGGTGGTGGACAATGTCTTCGCGACTCCGATGCACCAGAGCCCGCTGGCGCTCGGCGCGGACTGCGTCGTCTATTCCGCCACCAAACATATCGACGGCCAGGGCCGCTGCCTCGGCGGCGTCATCCTCGGCTCCGAAGAATTCATCCAGACCAACATCCATACGCTGATCCGCCAGACCGGCCCGTCGCTGTCGCCGTTCAACGCCTGGGTCCTGCTCAAGGGGCTGGAGACTCTGGGCATCCGGGTCCGCCAGCAGACCGAGAATGCCGGCCGCATCGCCGACGCCCTTGCCGGCCACGCCAAGATCAGCCGGCTCATCTATCCGGGCCGGCCGGACCATCGGCAGGCCGACATCATCGCCCGGCAGATGAAGGGCGGCTCGACCCTCATCGCCTTCGAGATCGCCGGCGACAAGGCCGCCGCCTTCCGTTTCCTGAATGCGTTGCGGCTGGTGAAGATCAGCAACAATCTCGGCGACGCCAAGAGCATCGTGACCCATCCGGCCACCACCACCCATCAGCGACTGAAGCCGGAGCAGCGCGCCGCCATGGGCGTGAGCGACGGCCTGATCCGCTTCTCGGCCGGGCTGGAGCATCCCGACGATCTGGTGACGGATATCCTGACAGCGCTGGACGCGGTCTGACCGCCACCGCCAAGGAGCGATATCGCGGCGGGCCCGATAATTCCGCCGCGCAGGCTCCTCGGCCCCTTCGTTCAGGACCTCAAGGAGAGCCGCTCACCGCGGCGGATGCGCCGCCGCGGTTGCGGTCGGCCGCGTGCCGGCCTCGGCGATGGCGACGCCGAGCGCGGTGGCAAGGCAGGCATAGCTCCAGTCGTTCATGTGCAGGCCATCAGGCGAGACGAATTTATCGAACGACATGCCGTTCGCATCGTGCCACGCGCGCATCAGCGCGAAGCGGTGGAACAGTTGCACCTTGTTGGCCTGGGCAATGATCTCGAACCGCGCCAGAAGGTCGTTCAGGCTCGCCTTCGCCAGCACCTTCGGCGCATATTGCGGATCGATGAGCACCACATCCGCGCCCGCCGCCTTCAGGCGCTGAATGCCCTCGTTGATCTGCGTGACGGTCGCATCCATCTCGGTTTCGCGCAGCAGACCATTGACCCCGACCTGCCACAATACGAGGTCCGGCTTCTCGGACAGCACCTCGCTGTCGAAACGCTTGATCATGTCGCCGGCTTCCTCGCCGTTCACGCCGCGATTGACCACCGTGATGCGATCATAATGCAGCCGCTTCGTGAGGTCCGCCGCCAGCCGGCTCGGATAGGACGCGGCCGGTGTGCTGGCGCCCGCCCCGGCCGTCGATGATGAACCGATGGCGACGATCGTCACGGGAAGTCCCGAGACGAGACGGGCCGAGAGCCGGGGAAGCGGGCTCTGGAAACGGGACACGTCTGCGCCGTAATGACAGGCCCCCGACTCGCCGGTGAACCGTGCAGGCCCGGCATCTTCCGCCGCGGCTCCGATTGTTGCGAGCATCAGAGCCCCGACGGCCAACGCAAAACGCAAACTCATTCTCTCCGATCCCTTTCGCACCCGCCGCATCGCCATCATTGAACCCGCGGGGCCAAGGGAATCACGCCCTGGAACGCGCCGGAACTCACAATCATCGCCGCAACCGCCTTGCCGAGGCAGTCATGAACCCGCTTGGCAAGGCCGGTATCCCTGTGCGCGGCATAAAGGTCGAACTGGCCGTCCTCGCTCCAGCGCCGCATCAGCGAGAGCCGGTCGAACAGCGGCACGCCCATCTGCTGCGCTACCACCCGCATGGTGACGGCATAGGGCCCGAGCGCGATCAGCA